>MDTG01097872.1_pt1 | contig 21583 bp, 20 predicted proteins | sample 811421 | NCBI WGS metagenome assembly MDTG01 (sample SAMN05326645, study PRJNA326480) | marine metagenome | isolation source: seawater | place: Pacific Ocean: South East | collected 2011 | reverse complement strand
GTCCTCGTTTAGATAATTTATTTTAAAAGAGTGTTCCAGATTTCCTTCGCCAAGATCATATAGAAAGCCATCTTTACCATTTGTGATTATCTCGGAAGTATTATCATTTTTTGATACAAAGACAATACAACCACATAGCATTGCTTCGAGTACATTTTTAGGGTTTCCTTCATAAATAGATGCAGAGATAAAGTATTTATTATTACTCAAGACCTCAAGAATCCTTTTATTGTCTACTTGACCCATGAAAGAGACTTTATTTTTGTTATTTTTTGAAAAAACTTCCAGTTCTTCTCTTTTGGAACCATCTCCATATATTTCTATATCTAATTTGTTATCTTTTAATTCATTCAAAATATAGTAAAAATTTTTTTGCTCCTCTAACCTACCAGAACAAATAATAGTTGATCTTCTTGTTTCAAATTCATTAAATTGTTTCAAATTTTCTAGATTAACAAAATTCCTTCTTAATTTAATTTTTTTATATTTCTTAAATTCTTTTTTAAGAAATTGTTTATCAACATTTGAAGTAACAGTGTAAATACTCGATTGTCGCAAACAAATTTTCGTTAAAAGTTTATAAAAAAGAACTATAAATTTTGATTTTCTTTCCTTTTTTTTAAAAGTTAGAACGTCATAACCTGTCCTTGTTATCAAAGGTTTCTTAGTAATTAATTTAAATATTAAAGCAACCCATGAACCCTGAAGCTGATTTTGTTTTATTATATCAATTGATTCAAATTTTAAAATTTTCTTTAAAACAAATGGTATATATAAAGAAACTACAAATCTTAATAATTTATTTTTAAATCGTGGCACATGTTCATAGATAGGAATTAACCTAATTTGATTACTTTCATTAAGGTATTCAAAGTCATCATTATTTCCATAACTTATAAAGGTATAACAAATGCTTGGGTCAAAATCACTAAATTTGTTAAAATAATTTAATTCTCTAGATAAGTTACCACTTTCATTCCAAATTTTAAATGAATAGTCGTATGTAAGAAAATAAACAATATGCATTAAGATAATAGTAATCAGTTATTTGATTTTTAAATTTATGAAAAAAATATTAATATTTCACAACCAGTACATTGAAAAAGGCGGGGAAGACATTGCTGTCGAAAGGGAACTGAATCTTTTAAAAGAAAGATACGTTGTAGAAGAAATAATTTTAAATAATAAAAATACCGGTCTTCTAGAAACAATCATTATTTTTTTAACAAATTCAAATTATAAAATAAACAGAATAGTTGAAAAAAAATTAGACAATTTTCAACCAGATTTGATTTATATTCATAACTTGTGGTTTTCACTTTCACTTGGAATTTTTAAACTATTTTTTCAAAGAAATATACCGGTATATTTAAAGATACATAATTTTAGATATTTTTGTACTAGATCTCACATGTCTAAGAAGCACTTTTTAAAAAGTACTTTCTGCCAAGCTTGTGGTGTATCAAAAATTGACATGGGAATATACAATAAATATTATGATTCCTACTTAAAGTCAATATTTGTAAATAGATTTGGAAAAAAATATATAAAGATAATTTCTGATAAAAGAATTACTAAAATCGTGCTTACGAAATTCCATAAAAAATTTCTTATAGACCTTGGACTTAGTAGTGAAAATATAAATGTTATACCAAACTATTTAGATATAAAAGAAAATAATAATTCAGAAACTAAATTAGACAATTTAATTTATGCAGGACGAATTTCAAAAGAAAAAGGAATAGAAGATTTAATTATTGCTTTTAAAAAAAGTAATTTGAAAACAACAAAACTACAGCTAATAGGAGACGGACCAGATTTAGAAAAATTAAAAAGAAAATATTCTGACTCTAGAGTAATATTTAAGGGAAGCTTGAGCAATGATGATACACTAAAATATATTGAAAATTCAAAAGCTGTAATTACTAATACTCTAATGTATGAAGGTCAACCAACTCTTTTATGTGAAGCAAGTGCACTAGGAACGCTATCTATTTTTCCAGACAACGGAGGAATATCCGAATTTTTTACAGAAAATTATTCATTTAAATTTAATCAGCTAAATAACAATGATCTTGTGGATAAAATAAATTTATTAGAGAACAATGAGTTAGTTAAGAAAGAAATAAATCAAATTAGAAATAATTTAGAAGAAATATTAGATAAAGATAGAGTGTTAGAAAATTTTGAAGATATTTTCAACGATCAAAAATGAAGATAAGTATTGGTTCAAAAATTAAAACAGGACCCTGGGGTGGCGGCAATTTATTTGTTATTAATCTTAAAGAATATCTAGAATCACAAAACCATGAAGTAGTTTTTGACTTAAATGATGACGATATAGATATTATCTTGCTCACAGATCCAAGATTAGTTTCAGAATCTTCTTCATTTGATTACATTGACGTAATTTTATATAAAAAACTAGTAAACCCAAATCCAATAATTTTTCATAGAATAAATGAATGCGATGAAAGAAAAAATACAAGAAAATTAAATAAATTTATGCTTAAAGCAAACAATGTTGCAGATTACACAATCTTTGTTAGTTCATGGATCAAAAATTTGTATTCAAAACTAGGACACAACAAACCATCATCTGTAATTTTGTCGGGTTCAAATACAAAAATATTTAATCGTAATGACTTTAATACTTGGGATAAGAATAAAAAATTTAAAATTGTAACACACCATTGGGGTTCTAATTGGAATAAAGGTTTTGATGCTTATAAAAAACTCGACGATTTATTGATCGATAATTTTTGGAGTCAAAAAATTGAATTTTCTTATATTGGAAATCTTCCTAAAAAATTTAAATTCATAAATTCGAAACATATCAAACCATTGTCTGGAATGGAATTAAGTAAAGAATTAAAAAAGAACAACCTTTATATTACAGGATCACTTAATGAACCTTCTGGCAATCACCACATAGAGGCTTCCCAGTGTGGTTTGCCAGTTTTGTATATTAACAGTGGAGGTGTGACAGAGTATTGCAAAGAATATGGTGTTGAATTTAATATTGACAATTTAGAAGAAAAATTAAATTATACATTAATGAATTATGAACGATTATTTGAAAAAATGAAAAGTTATCCTCAAAATCATATAAAAATGTGCCAAGAATACTTAGCATTATTTATTAATAAAAAAAATGATAAACATTTAAAAAGTAAAAATATAATTTTTAAAAATATTTTTTACATAATATATAAATTCAAAGGTATATTTAAGGCGTTTATTCTCAATGAAAAATAGAATCTCAAAAGCTTTAGAATTTACATCTTTCATAACGATATTAATGTTGATGATTTTTTCACGATCTCTAACAGGTCTTTATTTGTTTGGATTTAGATTGGGTGAATTATTAGTTGGGTTTGGTATTTTTCTAGCATTTTTATTATCAGTTAATTACCTCATAAATAAAGAATATAGATATAAAGAGTTAAATAAATACTTTTTAATTATATTATTTCTTTTCTTTATTTCTTTGTTTTTTAATAATGGAAATATTTTAAATTTATATACATATAAATCTAGTTCGTATATTTGGACGGTTCCTTACTTATTCTTAGGAATTAATTTTTTTAATTTAATAAATAGAAAATATTTTCAATATGCATTGGTAGCTACACCTTTTCTTATTTATATATTTGGAACTATCAATTATCCCAGTATTTTTCAAAGTTTCTTTGTCGCTAATTCCGACAAATTTGAATTTCAAAAAGCCTCAGATATATTAATAGTAGTTTTAATAGGGTTAGTTGTTGCTAGAACAAAATTATTAAGCAAGAAAAATTATGCGATATACTTTTTTTCATTAACAGGATTATTTATTCCTTTATTTCTATTTATGAGCAAAGGATCACTCCTTGCATTTATTTTTTATTTTTTGTTTGAAATTGTTTTATATTTTAAATTTTTCAAAACAAACATCAGGATATTTACCATATGTCTTATAGTTGGTTTTTTATTCTTCTCTTTTTCCACATTAAACATTTGGGGAGACTTTAGTTTTACAAAACCCCAAAGCCTATTTGGGTTGTTAGATAATTCGTCAGAATTAAATATTGCTGATAAATTTGTTGATTTATATAATACTAAAGCAATAGATTTTGAACACCCTGATAAAGTTATTTACCTAATTGATGGAAGAGTTTATTCCAATGATGTTACCTTTAATTGGAGGCTTCAAATATGGCAAGATGTAATTTATGACTTAACAACAAAAAATCAAATAATTTTTGGGTATGGTTATAACGAAATCATCCCAGCAATGGACGATGTTGAAAGAAGGGGTACTGATGGAACAAATGAAAATGTTCATAATTATTTTATAAATATTTTGGCAAGAGGAGGTTTATTACAATTATCATTTTTTATCTTTGCTTATTATCTAGTTATAAAAAATTACTTTAAAAATAAAGAAAAGCTTTACGCATCTCAGTTTCTAGTCTCTGTCTTTGTTGTTTCATTTTTTGATAGTTCTATGGAGTCTGTTAGATTTCCAATTATTTTCTATACAATTTCTGGGTGTTTTATTTATGATAATTATATTAAAAACCGTAAAACTAATATTGGTTTATAATTTGTTACCATGAAAAAAGCCCTTATTACAGGAATAACAGGTCAAGACGGTTCTTATCTTGCAGAACACTTGCTCTCATTAGATTACGAAGTTCATGGAACCATTAGAAGATCAAGTTCTATTAACACATCAAGAATTGACCATTTAATTTCAAAATATAGCAATGATAATAGTTTTAATTTACACTATTCTGACTTATTAGACCCAGGCTCAATGAAGTCAATTATCAACAAAATAAAACCTGATGAAATTTATAATTTAGCTGCACAATCCCATGTTGCAGTTTCATTTAAGGTTCCACAATTTTCTGTAAATACCAGTACTACTGGAGCTCTTAGCTTGCTTGAAGCAGTAAGGAATAGTGAAAATGAAATAAAGTTTTACCAAGCATCGTCTTCTGAAATGTATGGTGGTATAAGTAACGAAAAACTTAATGAAGAATCATTATTAGAACCTAAAAGTCCATATGCTGTTGGTAAGCTTTTTGCTCACCATATGACTAAAGTTTACAGAGAGTCATATGGATTATTTTGTGTAAATGGAATTTTGTTTAATCATGAATCTCCTCGAAGAGGGGAAACTTTTGTAACTAGAAAAATAACAAGAGCGGTAACAAGAATTTCTTTAGGTATTCAGACAAAACTAACACTAGGTAACCTCGATGCTTACAGAGATTGGGGATACGCAAAAGACTTTGTTGAAGGAATGTATTTAATGATGCAATATAAAAAACCAGATGACTGGGTTTTAGCAACAGGCGAAACCCACACTGTTAGAGAATTCCTAGAGATAGCTTTTAATTATTTGAATCTAGATTGGAGCGAATATGTGGAAACATCTGAAAAGTTTTATAGGCCTAATGAAGTAGATCATCTACTCGGAGATTATAAAAAAGCAAATAATTTGTTAAACTGGTCACCAAAAACTAGTTTTAATGACTTAGTTAAGATTATGGTTGACGAAGATTTGAAGTTAGCAGAACAAGAAAAACTACTCTTAAAAGAAGGTTTGTTAAAACCTACATGGGAAAATTTTAAAATCTAATAATTTCTTGATTGTCTTGTAGCCACTTATAAGTCTTTGTTAAACCATCCTCAAGAGAAGTTCTTGGTTTCCATCCTTTTTCAAAGATTAAACTAGAATCTAATAATTTTCTGGGATTTCCATCTGGTTTTGAGTCATCAAATTCAAGGATGCCATCAAAGCCTACAATATCTTTGATTGTTTCTGATAATTCTTTAATGCTGATCTCTTGACCTGATCCAATATTTATTAAATCTTCTGACCAATCGGATTTAATTAAAAAATCAATAGCATCAGCAAAGTCCTCTACGTATAAAAATTCTCTTAGTGGTTTTCCAGTACCCCAAATATTAAAAGAATCCATCCCATCTCTTTTACTTATATGCATTCTGTACATAAGCCCAGGAATAACGTGACTGTCGATTGGGGAAAAGTTATCATTTGGGCCATACAAATTTGTTGGCATAAGATTAAGAATTTTGTGCCCGTATTCAATTGCCATTGCTCTACCAAGCTCAATAGCTGTAAGCTTTGCCATGGCATATGGAGAATTAGTGGGTTCTAAAACCCCATTCATGAATGAACTTTCTTTAATTGGATTTGGTGCATTTAATGGGTAAATACAACTACTTCCTAGGTTAATTATTTTTATATTTTTTAAATTAATTGTTGCCTCAAGTAAATTTGAGTTTATTTTTAGATTATCAAGAATAAATTGAGTTCTTTTTGTGTTATTGGCAAAAATTCCACCAACTTTAGCTGCACAGTTTATTAACAAATTTGGATTTACATCATTAATTAATTTAGATGTTTGGTCAAAACTAAATAAATCTGTATCACGTCTACTGGATGTGATGATTTCATAATCAGGATTTTTGTTCTTTAAATAATTAGAAACATTACTACCAACTAAGCCGTTACTACCAGTAATTAAAATTTTCATAATTTATTCTCTAATATTACATTTTATAGTTTATAAGAATCTATTTAATGTTAAATTGTTGATATGTGTGGTTTTATTGGATATGTTTCAAATTTTGAAGTGGAAAAAACAAAATTTAATAGTGCCAATAAGTTTACAGAATGTCGAGGACCAGATCAATTTAATCATCAAATTGAAAATATTGAAACTAAAAAAAATAAAAAACTTTTTTACCATTTATTATTCAATAGATTAGCAATTATAGACCTATCTGATAGTGCTTCTCAGCCCATGGAAAATTATCTAGGTAATAAAATTTTATTTAATGGTGAAATCTTTAATCATAAAGAGCTGAAACAAGATTTAATCAATAAAGGGGCTAAGTTTTTTAGCAACCATTCTGATACCGAAGTATTATTAAATGGCCTTTCATTAGATGGCATAAGATTTGTTGATAAAGTAATTGGTCAATTTTCATTTGCATTTTTTGATTTTCAAAATGATAATCTGTACTTGATGAGAGATAGGTTAGGTCAAAAACCTATGTTTTATTATTCTTCAAATGATGAGTTTATATTTGGGTCAAATCTTAAGTCATTAACAAGCTTGGTACCAAGCTTAAATCTATCTAAAAATTCATTAAAAGAATATTTATCAACGGGAGTTGTATCAGCGCCTAATACAATTTTTGAAAACTTTTTTAAATTACTACCGGGAGAAGTTTTAACTCTTGATTTAAATAATGAATTTACAAAATTTGATATGCATAAGTACTGGAATATTGAAAATTTTGTTGACAATAAGACTTTTTCGCAAAAGGAATTTTTTAATTTATTACAGAATTCAGTAAAAAAAAAGGCTTGAGTCGGATGTTGAAATAGCAACTATGGTTTCTGGCGGAATTGACTCGACAACTATCGCAAAAGTTCAAAAAAACTTGGGCAAAAAAGTAAACGCGTTTTCAGTTTCTTTAGAAAATTCAGAATTTGATGAGTCAGCATGGATAAATAAGGTTAACCAGAAATATAATTTAAACGATCATATAGTGAACATTGATTCAAATATAAAAATTGAAGAAATCTTCGCGTCAATTAATTTATTTGATGAACCATACTGTGATCCATCTACATTTCCATCTTATAAAATATCAAAAGAAATTTCAAAAAAATATAAGGTTGCAATAACAGGCGATGGGGGAGACGAACTTTTAGGTGGCTATACAAGAATTTACAATGTATTAAATGGCATGAAGTTTCCCTCTAGTTTAGTAAATTTAATATTTAAAATATATCCACCTATGTTAGGAACGGGATCAAATATTATGAGATTTTCAAAAGATACTTATTCTGCATATGCCTCATATTATGAGGACATAAAATTTTTAGAGCTTTTGAACGTAAATGGCTATAAATCAAATTTAAAATCAAAATTCATAAATATTAAAAAATCAATATACAAATCTTTAATTTTGTTTGATTATCAGTTTTATCTACCAGAAATGATGCTGTTAAAAATTGATAGAACATATATGTCCAATTCAGTAGAAGCTAGATCACCTTTTGTTGATCACAGGTTAGTTGAATATTTATTGTCTACAGACTACAAAGTCTGTGATAGAAAAAGAGCAAAGTATATTTTAAAAGAACTACTTTTGCAAGATTTTGACAAAAGCTTTATAGATAGAAAAAAAATGGGGTTCGTTTTTGATATTAAGAAATGGGTATTTTCAAATGAGAATTTAATTAAAAAAACAATTGATGAAAGTCAAATTTTAAAAGAATTTAATCTCCAAAACTATACAAAGCTTTTTATGATAAAAACAAGAACAAATGCAATTAGAATTTGGAAAATATTTTTTTTAAGCGTTTATTTTTCAAAATTAAAAATTGATTAATTGCTTTTACTTCTGTTAGCAAAAGTAATAGAACAATTGAAAATAAAGTAATGTTAATTTTTGGTATGCTATTTAATTTAAACTTATCACCCAAAACCTCTTTTTTTGTTGTTTTATTACAACTTATATTGTCTTTTTCTATTAAAGATTGTTTCAAGTAAATTGTATTTATTTTGCATGTAGTACTATTTTTGTTGATATTAGACAGTGTGTAGTCAAGCTCAGTATTGTTTGCCTTTGGAAATCCAGTTATAAAACAAATTAATAATATGTATACAGGTATAAACAATTTCTTAAATGGAAAACTTGAGATTATTAGATTTCTCAGTAATTCTACAAAACTGATAGTAAGTAAAAATGAATAATAAAAAGTTTTAAAAGTATCGGCTGTTTTTGGATAGAAATTATATTCTGGAAATCCAAGAGAATTAATAATTAAAACAAAAACTCCAATTAAAGGAGAAAATAGTAAAGTTTTCGAACCCTTTTTTTTAAATCCAAAAAATATAGTTAAAAAGAAAAATAAAACTGACAAAAATAACGAAGACAGGTTTCTTAGATAATCTAAATTAGAGTTCCAATTTTTAAGATAAAGAACTTGATTTGAATAATCAAAACTATTTTTAATATTTGATTTTATGAAATCTTTTCTGTATTTTTTTGAAAGGGTGTAGTCTTTGTCCCAGTATTCATTGAAATAATCACCAAAAGTATCAATCAAAGTAATGCCAATAATTGAGTCTGCATGATAGTTACTCTCAGGGTGCCTAATAAGGTCATTAAAATTAATGTTATAAAAAATATTTGGATCAGCAACATTGTTGTACTCTGTTTGGTTGTAGATTTGTTTAAGATCATCTCTTTCAAAAAAACTTCGGTTGATTATATTTAAATTTTCAAAATACAAAACAGAAAAGATAATCGAAGAAATGATTACAAAAATAGTTAAATCTTTTATATTTATTTTTTTCCGATTTTGAAAAATTAATATAACAAAGAAAATACCAATCATTGCAGTCATAGAAGCTTTTGCAGTAAGAATAATTGGCACAATCATAAGCAACTTAAAGAAAACAAAATAATTTTTTGTATTCGTATATGAAATAAAATAGTAAAGTGCCCAAGGCAAAAGTGCAAAACCTAAAATTTCTGGTTTAAATGTCAAACGCAAATGTAATGAAGGGGGAAAAAATATTAAAAGCGAAAGAATCAAATATATTTTATGATTGTCAAGATTGTAGATTTTCAGAAATTTAAATAATCCAAATAAACCTAATATAAATAAAAAGAGATTACCATTTTGAATTCCCGTAGATACGCTTATCTCAAAATCACTTATATAAAATAAATTTAAGTTTTCGGAATTTCCAAGATTTTTGATATTGTTTACTTCTGAAAAATTAAAATTTTCTAAGTTTATAAAAATAAATATTGAAATTATAAAGTAATACAGTACGCCCTGTTCAGAAAAAATTTCTCCATTTGGTTCAAGAAAATAACTTAGATAAGTACTGTACCTATTGAAGTCTGGGCTTAATGTAGATAAATAATAAAGATTTATAAAGGAGTTAGTTAATAGAAGTGAAAATGCTAATAATAAAAAACTTAAAATATTTCTATTCTTTATGCTATTCAATTTTTTCATAACTTATGTGTTTTTAGCATTATCCTAAATGTAATGGGTTTTAGTTACAATAACAATGATTCTGTTGAAAACGTAAATATTTTGTATGTATTTAACGAAGGCAGAGACAAAAGATTTAATTCCAAAAAAAGTTTTCCTGAAGATTTTTTTTATTTTTTTAATTTGCTTAACAAAAATTATCAAAATACAGATTACATTGAAATGAATCCATTAAACAAAAGTTTATTATCAAGATTTATTGATCTAGCTGAAAAATTTGTAAGAAAATTTACAGATTTACCTTTTTATTTTTCCCAGTTAGTTACATTTAAGAATTTGAAAAAAATACTTAAATCAAAACTCATAATATTGACTAATGAAACTGTTGGTTTTTCAATGTTGTTAATACTTTACATTTCAAAACTCATAAAAAGTGAGTTAAAATCTATCATTTTTATAATGGGATTTTTTAATAATCTAGTTAATAAAAATCACAATTCAAAATTAAAAAACTTATTGTTGTTAAAATTCATTGATATTTTTGATACATTCATATTTTTGGGAAAAAAAGAATATGAATATGCAAATATAAAATTTCCCGAATACAGCAAAAAATTTTTTTATATACCATTTTCTATAGACTTAAAGTTTTGGATTAATGAAAATAATAATCTTCAGTTAAAAGAAAATATTCTATTTATAGGTAATGATAAAAATAGAGATTTTAAAACATTAAATCTAATTGCAAATTCTCTTCCAGATAAAAATTTTCTTTTTGTTACAAATAATGAGTCCTTAAGCTTGCCTAAAAATGTAAAACTGATCAATGGAAGCTGGCGTAAAGAACTTATTTCTGATACTGAGATAAAAAATTTATACACAACTTCTTGGTTAAGTATAATACCCTTAAAAGAATCACTCCAACCATCTGGGCAAAGTGTCGCTTTGCAATCTATGTCAATGAATGTTCCAGTTATGATTTCTTTCACAAAAGGATTTTGGGATGAGGATTTATTTGAAGATGAAAAAAATATCTACTTTATTAAAAATGGTGTTGAAGAATGGGTATCCAAAATTAATAATCTAGAAAAAAGTAAAAATAGAAATTTAATTGTTAAGAATGCTTATCAAACCGTAGAGAACAATTTTGATATAAACAAAAATTTCGATTTGTTTGATCAGTTAGTGGAAAAAGTTTTAAGACAGTAAGATATGAAAAATATTTTGATAACAGGAATAAATGGACAAGATGGAGTTATCTTAACCTCCAAACTTTTAAATGTAAGTAAAGATATCAAGATTTTAGGAACTTCAAGAACCCCAGATTTATCATCTTTCACAAATAAATTGAATATTTTTAATGAACCCAAAAATTTGGATAATTTAGAGATTGTTGATATTGATTTTTTTAATACCATAGAACTTGAATCACTAGTCAAAAACTTTAAACCCGATATAGTCTTTAATCTAACGGGTCCAAGCAATGTAAATCAATCTATTGGGCAAGAAGATTATTACTTAAAACATATATATTTAAGTTTCAAATGTCTGGTAAATCAATTGAGCAAGATTGATAAAAAAATTAAATTTTTTCAAGCTTCTTCTTCTGAAATGTACAAAGAGTCAACTACTCCATTAAACGAACAATCTTTACTACTACCCAGAAACCCTTATGCAATTGCAAAGTACAGAGTTAAAAATAGTATCGACACAAATGAATTAAACACTAAAAATTTAATTTTTTTAGAAGGAATAATGTTTAATCATGACTCTGAATTAAGGACTGATAATTTTTTAATTATGAAAATAATAAATAACACAATAAATATATACAAAAAAAATATTAAAAAAATCACTGTTGGGTCTTTAGATTATATTAGAGACTGGAGTTATGCAGGCGATATTATGGATGCTGCAATTAAAATGTTAGAACTAGACTCTCATCAGGCATTTGTAATGGGCAGTGGCAAAGGTACCAGTATTCAAAAGTTACTCGAAATAACTTTCAGTGAATTCAATCTTGATTGGAATAAATTTGTAGATGTTGACAAAAGTTTACTAAGGAAAAATGATCCTATAAAAATTGTTTCTGATCCTTCAAAAATAGAGAGCAAACTCGGTTGGACTACAAAACATTCAATTGAAGAAATTATACAAAAGTTTATTAAATATAAAATGGATTTAAGATTTTCATAATGAAAGTTTCAATTTTATTATCTGTATTTAATAATGAACAAACCGTTGAGAAAGCAATTCGAAGCATACTTAATCAAACAATGAAAGATTATGAATTATTAATTATGGATGATTGCTCTGTTGATAATTCATACAATATATGTAAAGAATTTGAAGATAATATAAAAGTTAAAGTATTCAGAAACAATTCAAATATTGGTTTAACAAAATCTTTAAATATTTTGGCTAGTAATTCCCGATTTCCCTACTTGGCAAGGCAGGATGCAGATGACTTTAGTAGTGCTGACAGGTTAGAAATTCAAAAAAAAATTCTTGAAAAAAATAACTATGATATTGTAACAAGTAGATCATTAATAATAGATTCAAAAAAATTAAGACCTCAACTTGCACATCTTATTCCTCACAGCATAATATTGAGATATAAGAATCCATTTATTCACGGTTCCCTTTTTTTAAAAAAAAGTGTGTTTGATGAAATTGGTGGTTACGATGAAAATTACAAATATGCCCAAGATTATAAGTTTTTTATTGATGCAAAATTAAAAGGCTATAAAATATTTACAATTGACACTCCACTTTACTACTTAAACATTAAAAATAATATATCAAATAATTATTACGAAGAGCAAATGTATTATTCAAAAAAAGCCTCAAAATATTACGTGGAAAATAAGTAATGAATTTTGCCTATTGTATTGATGATAATTTTAATGTGCAGTGTGCAGTTTCGATTCATTCATTACTTAAAAATGTAAAAAATAAAATATCGATACACATCCTTCACTCAACACCAAGCACATTTGAAAAATATTTAGAAAGACTTTATAAGCATAAAAATTGTAAAGAAATTATTTTATATCCTGTAAATTCAGAAAGACATAAATTTCCTAATTTAAATAATTCTCATGTATCTAGTGCAACGTACTTTAGGCTATTTTTAGAGGATTTCTTAAATGAAAAGGAAGAAATTATTTATTTGGATGCTGATACTATAGTTTTAAATGACCCAACTGATTTAATTACTAACCAAATTCTTGACATGCAGTCGGGTTTACATTATTTTGGCGCTTCTATTGAGACTAATAAACAATTATCTCAAGACATTTTTGAAAGATTGGAATTATCAGGAAAAAACTATTTTAATGCTGGTGTAATGATATTTGATTTTAGAAATCCAAAATTAAGAAATCTTTCTGAAGAATTATTAGTCTTGACTCAAAAAATTAAAGACAAGATAAAACAGTGGGATCAAGATGTTTTAAATAAATATTTTGATAATAATTTTTTTAATATTGATGAAAATTTAAATTTTAGACTTTATGATCATGGAAATCTTCCAAACCAAGATGTCAAAATTTTACATTATCTTGGAAGTACAAAACCCTGGACATTTGAAGGGCTAAAAATAAATAATTCAAAATTTTATCAGGATAACTATAAAGAGTTATTTAATAAATCTTTATATCACGTTAATTCAAAATGGAAAAAAAAGACTTATCTTGAATTATTAATATATGTAATTAGCTTAAAAATATTTAGGCACAAGGACCCATTTAAAATATTTTTATCAACAATAAAACTTAAGAAAAATTGATCATTTACCAAAATAAATTTTTAATAAATTGATAAATGATTCAAAAATAATTTTAAAGCTCATTTTAGACTTCCCAAATTCTCTATCATTAAATGTAATTGGATATTCTGTTATTTTAAATTTTTCATCAGGAATTTTAGCGATAATTTCAACGAGAAAGGAATAACCATTTGATTCAATATTTTGAAAATTAATTGCTTGAATTAAGTTTTTTGAATATATCCTAAATCCAGTAGTCAGATCATTGACATTTGATTTTGTTACTTTTTTTGCAAATTTATTAGCATATTTTGACAGAGCTGTTCTAAATAGCCCCCAACCCATTATTTTTCCACCATTTATATACCTGCTTCCTATTATTAAATCATATTCTTCAGCTAGGCTACACATTGGTAATAAATCTTCTACTCTATGTGAAAAATCTGAATCCATTTGGACGATGTATTCATAATTATGTTCTATGGAATATTTAAAACCCTCTATAATAGAAACCCCGTATCCTCTGTTAGAAGTTCGTAATATACCGAATAAATTTTGACCAAATTTTTTATGGTTTTTAACAATATTGAATGTGTCGTCTGGCGAATTGTCATCAATTATGATTATATGGAAGCCGTGTTCGTCGAGCTCATTTATAATTTTATTGATATTTTCACTTTCATTAAATGTTGGAATTATTACTAGAAAATTACTGAACACAAATTTATTATAAAAGGCTAAATAAATATTGAAACTTGAATGTCAAATTAATAAAGTTTGAAGATAAATTTTTTAGATTTTGGATTGAGAGAAATTAAATGTCAAAGTTTATAGTTCTAACAATAATCTATAGCAATTATTAACAACCTTATAAACAATTACATAAAATATAAATATAAAAAAATTAAAGCAACGAAGTATTTAAAGTAAGTATCTTTTAAAATATATCTTATTGCAAGCACAGAGCGTTTATTAAAACTCATAAACTTTCTGTTTAGGGGAGTTGAATTGTGGCTTACTTCAATATTTTTATAATTTTTTGAAACTTTTGTAAAATCTAACAACACATTATTGTTAAGAATTTTTATTGCATCATCTTTAATTCTTTTGTTAATTGCTCTGAATGCTGTATCTCTATACTTTACATTTCTAAAATTAAAAATATTAAACGCTATTCGGGCAATAAAAGATGTTATATTTCTCAAGAAGGTTTCATCAGCAAACCAGTAACCAATAACAAAATCATAATCTCCTTCGAAAAGTGCATTTGTTAATTTTACAATTTCTTTTGGAGGATGTTGTAAATCATCATCAATTGTCACAATCACATCTCCTTTAGATTGTTTAATTCCTATTAATGTAGAACTTGCTTGACCTAAATTTTGTTCGTTATTAATAATTTTTAAATTCTGGTTTTTTTTGGCTATGTTATGTAGTATTTTTTTAGTGCTATCTACAGAAGAATCATTAACAATAATGATTTCAAAATCATGATTTGTTATTTTACTAATCTCGGATTCTATTTCATAAATTAATGTCTTAATAGATCCTTCTGAATTGTAAGCAGGCACAACAATTGAGATATTTTTACCCACCACTCTCCTTTATGAACTCAAGTTCAAGCGCTTTAAGAGCTTTATCTCTCTCCCCAACTTTTCTAATAGGATTACCAGAGAAAATTGACCAATCTTCTAAATCACCTTTTGCTACTGAATTTAAATACACACTGCTTCCCTCTCCTATGAGCGTTCCCGGTAAAACTAATACATTTGTACCAATCAATACATGCTTTTCTATGTTTATAGATTTATCTCGTTGATTTGTATATTTTTTATTAACCGTAGGACCATTAAAATAGCCTCCTTTGTAGTCATCGCTCTTACAAAAAATATGACATTTTGCAGCAATCCCAACATAATCACCTATTTTCAAACCGGATTCCCCTCCAGCTAAAATATTATGTGTCGCAATATGAACATTTTTTCCAATTTTGATTTTCCCAGATAAAACACAAAAATCATCAATTCTTGAATTGTCACCAATTTCTATTGTTTCTGGGTGATAAAATGTTGCATTAGAAGAAAGCTTTACATTTTCTCCAACAAATTTAAATTTTTTTAATTCATTATCTGACAAAAATGACATAATTATATATTAAAGTAAATTTTATTAAATTACTTATATTTTAAGAATCATAAAAGAATTAAGCTAAATAATTGTCTTTGCAAAATTTCCATTACAATTAGAAAAAATTAAATACAAAATGTAGATTTACGATAGGCGATAGTGTTAGTAATTACTAACATTATAAAAAAATACAAAACTGCTTTCGATTAATTTAAATTATTACTTGTTAGGTTTTGTATAATATGCATTATGACTTCAGAAAAGTTAGAAAAAGAAATTATTAATTTTATTAAAGATTTTCTAAACACTATGAATTATGAGTTGGAAAATGAGTTAGGCCCAGATACTCTACTGTTGGAGAATGTTGTGGGTTTTGACTCACTTGAATTAGCTGGTTTGGTTGCTCATCTTGAATCATTGACGGATTACGATCCTTTTAAGGAGGGTTTTGTTGAATTCTTTACAATTGCAGAGCTTGCAAAATTATTTTCAAAAAAATAAATTAAAAGTACTTGATAAAAACTTAAAAGAAATCAGTTTTGACTTTGATAATTATTTTCAAAGCTTAAAAAGTATTTATGAAAAAGGTTATACAAGCTATCACTATATAGGAGAAAACCCAATAGAGATTTTATCTTTAATTTACTTTAAATTAGAAAATGGTATTGAACTTACTTTAGGAGATCCAAATTATGATTTAAAAAATTTTAAATTAAGTGAAATTGACAATCTTTACATAGAAAAAAATGGTTTAAATAAATTTTTTATTTTTACTTCAGGAACAACTGGAGAACCAAAAAAGACAGAAGTAAATTTAGATCATTTATTAGAAAATATAAAATTAACTAAAAATGAAAATTTGACATGGTTACTTACTTACAATTCAACAAGTTTTGCAGGATTACAGGTTATTTTAACAGCATTTTTGAGTGATAATATGCTTTTAGCTTCGTCAACAGCTAATTCAATAAATCAACTTTTAAAAATAGTAGAGAAATTTAATATAAGTGCAATTAGTGCAACTCCTACGTTCTGGCGAGTGTTGATGAATACAAAACAAATAAAAAAAATGAATCTGTCTTTAATAACATTGGGTGGTGAAATCGTAGATGAACAAATTTTAAAAAAATTGACTAGAGTATTTCCAAGTGTAAAAATAACACAAATTTATGCAACAACTGAATTAGGTAAGATATTTACTGTAAATGACAACAGATCTGGTTTTCCATTAACCTATTTAGATAAGTATGATTTAAAAATTACAAATTCTGAATTATTTGTAAAGTTTAACAATAATTATGTTTCTACAAAAGATTATGTTGAAATATCAGGTGATAGGGTAAATTTTGTTGGAAGGAATGTTGATTTTATTAAAGTTGCAGGAAATAAAGTTAATATTAATAATATTGAACAAAACATAATTAAACTTCCTAACGTAATGGATGCAAATTTAAAAACATCTCCATCTATAATTGTCGGGAATATACTTGTTTTAGATATTGTATTAGAACAAGACGGTATTAATGAAAGATCTGAGCTAAAAAAAATGTTAAGAAATAATTTACAACCATTTGAAGTCCCAAAATCAATTAATTTTATTGATTCATTAAATACCAATTCAAATTTAAAGAAAAGTAAATGAAAAAAATAATATTAACTGGATGTAGTAAGGGTATTGGAAAATCTATTACAAATAATTTACTTAAAAATAAATTTTTTGTTATCGGGATTTCAAGAAATTCAAATAATTTTATTGAAAAAGTAAAAAATGATAATAAAAATTTTGAACATATTGAAGCAGACCTTCTTGATGATAATGATTTAGACAAAGTTTTAGAAGTATTTGATAAACATAATTTATATGGATTGATAAACAATGCTGGTGTTGGATTAGATGGAATTCTTGCAACACTTCCAATTAAAGATATTGATAAATTAATCTCACTTAATTTACGCGTGCCCATTTTGCTCTCAAGAGCTATGAGCAGAAATATAGTTAAAAATAAGACAACCGGGAGAATTATAAATATATCATCAATAATTTCACAAAACGGATATAACGGACTATCTGTTTATTCTGCAACAAAATCCGGACTAAATGGATTAACCCTTTCACTTGCTCGAGAACTGGGAAGAACTGGAACTACAGTTAATGCTATTCTTCCTGGTTATATAAAAACAGATATGACAAATAAATTAAGTGATAAACAGCTTGATCAAATTGTTAGAAGAACACCTTTAGGAAAACTTACCGATACTGATGATGTTGCAAATATAGTTGAATATTTAGTCTCAAAAAAAGCAAAATCTGTAACTGGACAACTAATAAAAGTTGATAATGGCATAACTGTTTAGTAGAACAAGAAAAGTTGTAAAAACATATTAAATAAATTTTCAATCATTTAATCATTTTTAATAAAATAAATATTCAAGTCACCTATATTTTGTTCTTTAATTCTATTATCTGTAATTTTGAATTTATTTTTTGTCACAATAAAATCAACTTTTGAATATAAGGGCTGTAACTGTATTCCCTCTTCCCAGTTTTCTAAAATTTTAAACTCGTCTTCATAAGTTACATCTTGTCTTGGAAAGTAATAATCAGGATCCCAGTAAACAAGATTATAAACACTTTCTTTAACCAAATATTTATCCTGAATAAAAGCAATAGTCTCGAGCATAGTTGCTTCTTTATTTACATCGATAGCAAAATACGTGTTTGATATTTTTTCATAATGAGTGTTTAGCCCACTCAAGCTAATAATTAGTAATAACACAGCTAATAATCTTGAAGAAAATTTTTTTATCTCACTCAAAGAAAATATGTAGAACAATAAAAATAGTGTTGGGACATATAAATAATATATCCAAATCCTTTCTACATTCAAAAGAATAAATAATGATGTGATGACAAAAGAGACAAGATAGTAATTTATTTCTTTATTTCGTTCTCTCAAAAGATTTTGAAGTATTTCATTCAGTACAACTAAGTACAATAAGCCAAAAAATACTGTATCTAAATTATAATATTTAGAAAGCTCCACAAACCAAATTTGTAAGTTATCAAAATTAAGAGATAAGAACTTTTCTTGGTTGTATCTAGACGCTTGTATATTGGCTGAAATAATTCTTGAATAAATTTTAGGACTAGGAATTAGCAGTGCAGGTTGAGCAATAATTAAACCAACTATTGTGTAAAAATTAACCTTAAATATATCTTTTAGTTTATTTATCTTTCTCAAAGGGTAAATTAGGTATAAGCCTAAAACTATTGCTGGAACAATTGCGATGATTTTTAGACCTATTGCGATTCCAATAAACAGAAAGCCCAAATTATATTTTTCGTCTTGGAATATTTTTTTGAAAGAAATTAGTAGGAATAACATAAGCAAAGAATCTGGCTTGGGATTTTCAATTATATAGTACGCACCAGGAACTGAAAAAGATGCTAACAGAAAAAATGGTGCTTTTTTATTATCTATAAAATTATAAGCAAAATAAATAATAGATATATAAAAAAAAGAAATCTGAACTAAGCGCTCTATTATTATCATCAATTCTGTGCTAATAAAATAAAACGGACCTGAAATTAAAACAAAAAGATTATTCCACAGCCTACCAAAATCTAGATTCCCACCGATAATAAGTTCACCTAAAATAATCAATATTTTCTTTAAATTTTCATTCTCAACTGAGTCAAATCTTCCAAATTCATCGTTTATTTGAAATACATTAAGAATTGAATCTATGACTTGTCTCTCATCAATATGAATAACATGATAGGATGTCTGTTCTAAGGAACCTTTTAAATTTAAAAATAAAAAATACCCTATTAAAAGAAGTGTTAACAAATTAAATATTTTTTTACTGTTAACAACCATCTTTATATTTTATTTGAATAAAATCAAAATATGATTTTTAAAGGAAATATTTTACTTCCAATATTTAATGAAGAACAATCAATCGTCGAGTTAATTAGTGAAATTGAACTTTCCATAAAAGACCTAGATATTAATTTTGTCATTACTTTAGTTGATGATGGTTCTGAAGACAAAAGTTGGGAAATAATTAAAAAAATGGAAAGTAAAGATCTTTCTTTCAGAAAAATTAAATTGACAAGGAACTTTGGGCATCAAGCAGCAATTTTTGCTGGTTTAGAAAACTTTAAAGAAGATTTTGTGATAATTATGGATGCTGACTTTCAAGATGACCCAAAATATTTAACTGAACTCATAAATGTTTGGAAACAGGGAAATAAAATTGTCCTAGCAAAAAAAGTTAAAAGAAAGGATAAACGCTTTAGAAGATTTCTAACTAAGTTTTATTTCAAGATACAAAGTAAAATATCACAAATTAATATTCCTCAAGATATTGGTCATTTTTGCCTACTTGATAAATACGTAGTAACTGAACTTAATAATATGCCTGAAAAAAATAAATTCCTTCTTGGATTAAGAGCCTACGTTGGTTACAAGAGCGCTTATGTTGAGGTAATAAAAAACAAAAGAAAGTACGGAAGTTCTAAAATGTCATTAATGCAATTAGTAAATCTTTCCCTTGATGGAATAATTGGATTTTCTGCTGTTCCACTAAATTTAATCGGTGTAATTGGAATATTTATTTCTTTGGGAGCACTTCTATTTTCTCTTTATACATTAATTCTAAATTTAGTATTTAACACAAGAGTTGGTAGTTGGGACTTTGGTCTTACATCAATATATTTTTTAAGTGGAATTCAGCTACTGTCTATAAGCATAATAGGACAATATGTGTCAAAAATATTTCATGAAACAAAAAAAAGACCAAGCTATATAATCGAAAAAAAATATGAGTAATATTCAGCTTATATCACACAAAATCCGACAAAACGTGGGTCTTGTTTGTTATTGTAGGGTAGATTTCTGAAAAACCCTTGTGGGCGCTACAGGATTTGAACCTGTGACTTCTTCCTTGTAAGGGAAGCGCTCTGCCTGACTGAGCTAAGCGCCCAAAATTATATCGTCTAATTATATTAGTTTCATTTATTATTAAGTAATGGAAAATTTAACCGTAATAGTACCTTTTTACAATGAAGAAAATTTTCTTAGAAAATCTATTGAGAGAGTATTAAGCGCTAAAATTGCTGATAATTTAATTCTTGTAGATGATTGCTCAACAGACAATTCTTTTAATATTGCAACTGAAATAACTAAAGATTTAAATTTTGTAAAAATAATTCAATCAAAAAAGAATTTAGGAAAAGGAAATGCACTTAATTTAGCAAAAAAACTTATTGACACAACTCATGTAGTTATTCATGATGCAGATCTTGAGTACTATCCAGAAGATATAAAAAATATGGTAGAAAAAGTAAAACTTTCACCAAAATCATTAATTCTTGGTTCAAGATTTAAGGGAAATTTTAAGAGAGAGAATATTTATAGAAGAACATTGTTTGCAAATAAGATTATGTCATTGTTCTTCTCTATAATTCATTTCTACAAAGTTTCAGATATAGCAACATGTTATAAGCTTATGCCTTCTTCTTTTTTTAAAAATATAGATTTAAAAGAAAAGGGGTTTGCTGTTGAAGTTGAGCTGATCGCTAAATTTTTAAAATCTAATAAATCAATAATTGAGGTACCAATAAGATACTC
>MDTG01080326.1_pt1 | contig 21584 bp, 19 predicted proteins | sample 811421 | NCBI WGS metagenome assembly MDTG01 (sample SAMN05326645, study PRJNA326480) | marine metagenome | isolation source: seawater | place: Pacific Ocean: South East | collected 2011 | reverse complement strand
TTTAATTTAGTAAAATTTTTTTCATCTATTAGAATTTCGCCCGATGTAGGTTGAACTAAACCCGAAAGTATATTAATTAAAGTAGTTTTTCCTGAACCTGTTTTACCCTTTATCCCAGTTATTTTATTAACCTCGAATTTCAAATTTAGGTTTTTTAATATTTCATTTTTACTTCTTGGATATTTAAATGTTAAGTTTTTCGTTTCAATTTTTTTTTCTATTTTTGAAATTTTTTCACCTAATATATTTGTTGTATCCTCTAAAATTTTTAATTCATTAGTTAAATTATTAGTAGCGGGATAAGTGGACTTTAAATTTTGATAAACACTCAACATCCTATATAAAGAAGGTATTACTCTGTAAGCAACTGCTAAGTAAACGGCTATAAGTTCAACTAAATAAATATTATTATATTTTTCTGATGAAATAAGAATAAAAACTAAAACAACAACTACAACTATAAATTCTAGAAATGGTTTTGATGCAGTCCGTATAAATTTTGAAATAAAATCATTATCCCAAAATGCATTAGTATGTATTAAATTTTTTTTTAAAAAGTATTTTTTTAAATTTTGGATTTTTATTTCTTTAATAAGACTAAAACTCTCCGAATAATTTGTTAATCTTTCTCCTTCTGCTAAACGTACTTTTTCTCCGAGAGAAACAAGTTTATTTTGTGTAAAAAAATTAATTAGCAAAATTATAGTAACAAAAAAAAGAAATGCTAGAATTGTAATTTTGAAATTGAAGATAAGTAAAAATATAAATAAACCTAAAAAAACAATTATCTCAGAAAATAATTCAAGAAATGAGATTAAACCTGAAGAAAATTGATAAACTTCATGAGATAAATTTTTGATTAATTTTGATGAATTTAAATTAATAAACTCTAAATATCTCACAGATAGATATTTTTTATATAACGTAGAAATCAAATATTTATTAGAGTTAGTCGCAAATTTCAAAATGTGAAATTTGCATGTTAAAGACAGTAAGAATTTCAAAAAGAAAATAGATAAAAATATTATTGCAAATTCTTTAGTAGATCCAATTATCGAAGACAGGTCTACATTGAAAAGTTGTTCGGTAAAATTATATACCGAACTATTTTTAAGATCCTGATTAAATAGTATAGATATAAGAGGAATAATTATAAAAACAGAAAAGGTTTCAAGCACCATGTTGAATAAAAACAAAAATAAAATGATAAAAAAATATATCTTTTCTTTTTTAGTAAAAATTATAGAAAATTTTTGAATTAATTTTGAAACCATATTTAATTTTAATATTTATTTAGCAAAATTTTAGTAACAGCTTCATAATTTAATTTAACTGGGTTGTTAGCGAGTCTTTGAACATTAATTTCTCTCATAAATTTATTGATATTCTTTGAAATATTTATTCCAAGATGTTTTAATCTATCTTCAATAGAATTAGATTTTTTTAGAAAAAAGAAATACTTGTCTAATTCACTTATATTTTGGGTGTTCGTAAGTTTAAATAAAATTTTGTATCTATCTTCAAGATTAAATTTAGATAAAGACTTATCTTTATTTTCGTAATTGTATTTGAGAAATTCATTAAAGGTAATCGATACTGCCTGACCATGGCTAATTCCATAATGAGCTGTGAAAGGATAAGATACAGCGTGAGGAGCAGTAGTTCTAGAAATGTTGATTGCTTTTCCAGATAAATTTGCAGCAAGTAACATTTTTTTTGCAAAATAAATATTTTTTGATTTCATATAATCAGGAAAAGTGTCGAGGCTTAACTTAAGTGATTTGATGGCATTTTTAACACTTGTCTCATTCGACTTTAAAGACAAAAGAGACTCAACTGCTTGAGCGATTGCATCAAATCCTGAAGACATCTTGAGACTATGATTATTATTTTTTACAAGTTCTGGGCATAAAATTTCATATTTTGGTTTTACATATCTATTCTCTAAGGAGTATTTTTTTTTATTTATATAAACAACTGCGTTACTGGTAGCCTCCGCTCCTGAGCCAGCGGTAGTAGGAATCGCAATCAAATTACAAAAGTTTTTTGTTACATTTTTGGGAGATTTTAAAATAATTTTTTTACGATTTTTAACTCTATAAAGATTATTTGATACTTTAGCCAAATCTATTACTGCGCCTCCTCCTGCGGCAATAATTAATTCAGGTTTAGTTTTTTTAATTAATTTCACAATTCCTTCAACTTCATTTATTGAAGGAAAATTCATTTTCTTGTAGTAAAAATTCCAATTTTTATTTAAAAACTTTAGAAAGACCTTTTCTAAACCTGATTTTTGAAAAGATTTTCTTCCAGTAATTATTAAAATTTTTTTTTTTCTTATTTTTTTGAGAAATTCCTCAATTTTTTTAATTGAATAAATCTTTGTTTTCATAATTTCTTTAAAAAATTTTTTTTAATTTCAATAAAATTTTTTGGTCTTTTTAAATTTTCTAAAGAACCAGTCTTTATTTTAACTTCAGCAAACGATGGTCCTTTACTTTTTATAAACTTTTTCATTTTTTTTTTTAGTTCTTTTAAATTATTTATTGTAATAAATTTTTTATATCCAAAACCTTTGATAAGTTTTTCCATGTTGACTTTTTTAAAATCAATTTTTTGGCAGCCTACTGACTCATGTGAATGATTGTTTAATAAAATATGTTTGTAATTTTTTCTATTAATCATTCCGCTTGTGTGTAAAGATCCAAAATGCATTAACAATGAACCATCACCATCCAAACAAATGACTTGGTTATTGTTATTTAATGAAATACCAGTAGCAACTGAGTTAGCATGGCCCATTCCTCCAACCATATAAAAATCTTTTCCTTTTTTAAAATTTTCAATTTTTCTTATTTGATAGAGTTCTCTTGAAGTGTATCCAGTAGTAGAAATTATTTTGGTGTCTTTTTTAATCGTCTGTAAGATTAACTTAATAACGTCTTTTCTGAAAATATTACTAATAGGATGTTTAATTTTCTCATTTTTATTTATTTTCTTTAGAGTTGATTTTTTTATTAAACAAGCGACAGGACAACTATTTTTTTTCGCATATAAAATTAGCTTCTTTAGTTTGATTAAATCTTTATCTTTATTTAAAATAATGTATTTAATACCAAGGAGTTTCAACAAATTTAAAGTTATTTTGCCTTTGATTTTGTGCTGAGGTTCGTCATTAATTCCTGGAGATCCGCGCCAGCCAACTAATAAAAGCATTGGAATAGAATAAATGCCTTTGTGTGCAATTGAAATAAGTGGATTAATTGCATTTGAAAGTCCAGAATTTTGCATATAAATGCATGGAATTTTTTTTGTTGAAAGATGATAACCAATGCCAATTGATATTGCGCTTCCTTCATTGGTAGCTAAAAGATGGTTTTTGTGATTGTTACTCAATAATTTAGTAAAATTTTTAAGGACGCTATCTGGAACTCCTGTAAAAAAGTTAATATTATCTTTTTTTATTGAATTAAAAAGATTTCGAGTGTTAATCATTATTTTACAAGACTTATAATATTTTTTATTGACGTCATCTTCTTTTCTTGCTCGTAAGATCTTTTGTTCTTTAAAATGCTTTTTGCTACTTCAACCATTGAAGGATAGGCAGATCTAATCATTTGATTTGCATATATAACAATTTTAAAATTATTTTTTATTAATTCTTTTTCGGTGACTTTTGAGTAGGTAGACGGAACACAAACCAATGGTTTAAAAAAATTGCTTTTAGAAAATTTTTTTGAAAAAGAAAATACTTCGTTAGGATTGCTCTCTTTGCTGTGGATCATAATAGCATCGGCACCAGCTTTTGAGTAAGCTTCTGCTCTTTTTAAAGCATCGTTTAAACCTTTGCCTAAAATAAAACTTTCTATCCTTGCGATAATCATAAAGTCTTTAGAGCGTTTAGCTGTTGATGCCACTTTAATTTTGTTCGAAAACTCTTGAATTGAGTCCTGCTCAGCTTTTTTTTGATCGGAAAAAAGAGAATTTTGTTTTAATCCAACCTTATCCTCAATTATTATCGCTGACACTCCAAGTCTTTCAAGTGTTTTTACTGTGAAATGAATGTGTTCCACTCTACCACCATTATCAGCATCAAAAATTAAAGGTTTTGTTGTAACATCTATAATTTCATTAATTCCAGAAATTCTTGTGGAGAAATCTACTGATTGGTCATCTGGCTTTCCTCTTGTTAGAGAGTCAGCAAGACTTGAAGACCACATACAATCAAATTCTTCCTTGTCGTCATATTTTAGGTTTTCAATAATTAGCCCTGTCAAAGGGTTATGGGACTCCAAAACTCTTACTATTTTTTTTGTTTGTATTAATCTTTTTAGATTGGAAACTCTTATATCTGGGGAAAAGTATTTAGTAAGTTTTTTTCTAACATCATAATCATGAACTTTTGAATATTTAGGTTCAATTAATTTACAATTAATTTTTTTTAAAGTTTTTATTACTTTAGATCTTATTTTTTTTCTGTTATCAAATTTCCAGTCACTACCATGAACAAAGTAGTTAGGTTTTACCTTTTCAAGAGTTTTAGTATGATCAGCGTCATCTTGTTTAATGACTTTATGAATACCTGATAAACTCTCAATTATTTTTTTTCTCTCATTGTAACTTAAAAGAGGTAAGCTTTTGTATTCCGAAATTGCGTTATCAGTCATCAACCCAATGACTACGTTTCCGTATTTTTTAGCTATTTTTATTATTCTAAGATGTCCAGCATGCAGATAGTCAACTGCTAAAGATACAAAAACTATTTTTTTTTTAGACATTTTATAAGAATCTAATTATGAAATAAGTTTTAAATTGATTTTCTTCAAATTTTCGTAAAAATTCAAGAAGTAGATATTTTGCGTTCATTTATTGAACATAGTTATAATCTAATATACAATAACTGTCAAAAATTAAAATATATAAAAAGATGAGATATATAAGCTTACAAAAAAAATATGTTAACGATGTTCAACAAAAATTCAAAAAACAGTACAGTATTGATTTGGGCGCTCATTCTAAAAATTTATACATCAGACTTAAATATATTTACAATAATTATATAGGTGCATTTTTTGCTTATATTTTTATAAAATTAAACATTAGTGCTAATACAATAACATGTTTAAATGGTGCACTTGGATTATTTGCTTTGTCAATTTTTTCATTCAATTTTGAAAATTTTAAAATAATTGGATTAATAATTTTTTTTTCTAAAAATATTCTAGATAATGTTGACGGATTCGTAGCAAGATTTAAAAATGAGACGTCTAAGTTAGGCGATAAGTTAGATCTTTATTCTGCGTATATTTATCATTTTGCTGTTCTTATAAGCTTAGCAATAAATAATTTTTATCAAAGTAATGAAATTTTCATATTAATAATACTCTTAATGATAATTTTTTTAGATATTTTTAATCCTATGCGATTAAAAAAACTTAAAAAAAATTTAAAGAATTCTAAAAAGAAAATTTCTACAACTTCCCTCTACACTCTTTTTAGATTTACAAATTATGATGGCAGAACGACAATTACTGATATGATTATTTTAATTTTAATTTTAGAAATTTATTTTAAAATTTTTATTCTATCAAAAATTATATTAATTCTTTTTCTTACATTTAAGTTTTCAAGAAATATTTTCTATCTGTTAAATTTTTTAAAAAAACTAAATTGATTTATGATAATAGAATCATTTAAAAACTTAAATGAAGTTGATGAGAGAATAAAAATTAACCTGGGAAATAATGATTTTATTAATTTGATAAATTTAGTTACAGGACTTTATCAGCCACTTAACGGATTTTGTAACTCTGAAGATGTAAACAATATTTTATTTCATAAAAAAATATCAAAAAAAAAAAATTGGACGATACCAATAATTCTTAGCATAAAATCGAAACAAAAAATAATTTTAAAAAAATTTTACAGACTTCAATACAAAAATAAAATTGTTGGTCTCATTAAACCAAACGACTTATTTCAAATAAATAAAAAAAAATTTTGCAAAAAAATATTTTCCACTTTATCTAATAAACACCCATACGTAAAATTCATTAACAATACAAATAACTTATTTATTGGTGGTAAAGTTTTTTTACTAAAAAAATTTTTACCGAAAGATAAACTTATTCCAAAATATAAATCAGAAGTTAGAAATATTAAAAACTCAGTAATTTTTTCTACAAGAAATGTTTGTCATTTAGGTCATCAAAAAATTCATGAATATGTTTTAAAAAAAAAAAAGAGATTAGTAATAGCAATTATAATAAATGATAAAAATAAATTTAATCCTGATTTAATTGTTAAAAGTTACATGCATTTGAAAAAAAAACTTAGTTTATATAAGAATATAAATATTATTAAAATTTTATTGCCTTCTTTTTTTGCAGGACCAAATGAAGCATATTTACAAGCAACATGTTTTAATAATTTAGGCTTTAAGGGATTTGTTGTTGGCAGAGATCACGCTGGACATAAAAAGTTTTTTAAAAAATATGTATCTCAAAAAATATTTAATGACCTAAATGATTTAAAGATAAAAATTTTTAAAACTAAAGAACCCTATATTTGTTCTAGGTGCCTTAAAGTTGGTTTTAGATTAATTGATATTTGTAATTGCAAGAATACTAAAAATTACCTTTCATTGGACGGCAAAACAGTCAAAAAACTTTTAAATAAGAAAAGATTTAAAAACTTGGAAAAATTTTTAAATCCTTATATTTTTAGTTTTTTAAAAAAAAAATATAAAAAATAAGAAATTAAAGAACTTGATAATTTTATTTAAAATGGTAATTAACTGAAAAGACTAAACAAAGTTGCTAACTTATATTTATGATTAATAAATGAGCAGACAATTAGATACTATAAAATTAAATCATTGGTTAAATGTCCGTAAAATGGCTTTAGATGTATTTAATAATTTGTTAGTGAAGCGGACAAACCACAGAATAGAACTGGATAATTTAGAAAATATTGACGATTATACTGTCAATGAAATAGCAAAAATTCTAGATGTCCCAAAAGATTATATAATCTACAACGAAGAGGTGCCTCCCTATATTTTTAATTCTAAGGAACAAATAGAAAGCACTAAAAGGCCAATCATTCGAGATGGAATTCATTTTTATAATTATTATACACTACCATCTCCTAAAGGTTATGTTGCTCCAGTTTTGATTGATATTTTGTGCCCAAAAGAAAAACTTCCAAAACTTAACAACGGACATCTTGAGCCTGCAATTACCGTAAGTCTAGGACCAAATGATATTTACGCAAGGTTTGCAAAAAAAATAAATAAATTGACCTTTTTAAAATTCAAAGTAAATCCTGATCCTAAAACTAACTGGGTAGTTGGATCCAATTATTACGAGCCTTCGTATTGCTTGCATACTTATTCTAGAGCTTCAAATGGCCCTGGAAGAATACTATCTTACACCACTAAATCTTATACGGAAAAGTTGTTCTATAGTAAATTAAATGAAAACTCTTTTAATGCTTTAAGTGATAAGATTGATCCGGACAAACCAAACAGATCTTTTTTAATGCAAGACATTTTAAACAGGGGTTTTGATTTAAAATCAATTTCTTTAAAAACTAAAATTCCTTTATCAAAATTAAAAAGTCATTTTTCTTACAAAAAAAAATTGAATTCCAAACAAATAAATAAAATTTGCGATTTAATAAATACCGACCCATCTTTCTACGAAGATAAAAAATTTAAAGAGGATAAAATTGGAAAATATTACTATGATTACAAAGACTCTCTTAGGACTGCTCGTAAGTTTAAATCATATGATGTTGCAACTATTGCTGGATCAGCTAGATCACCAGACTTGACTGGATTGTTTTTAAATGTAAAAAACAAAAGTAAGAAATATAACTGTGATCTAATTGATAGTAATTGCTCGCATTATCTTGTGACAAAAGGAAATGTCATTTTTCACTCTAAAATTAACGACAAATACGAAAAAATTAACATGCGCGAAGGAGACTCTATTTGGATTGCTTCTTTTACAAATCACGGCTTTACTGGAACTGGAGCTTTAATAAAAATATCGGATGGTCAAAATTTTAACTATCTTGAAAAAATTGATTTAATAAATACCTATAATCTCAAAAAAACTCTAAAGAGAGGTAGAAAAGATAAGGTTAATTGGGGATACGATACAAAAAAATAAATCCCTTCTTAAGGAATTTACATTTATTGTTTTCTTATTATCTAATTTTTTTAATTAATTTATGTGTGGAATATTTGGAGGAGTAGGAATAAGTAAATCTGAGGCAGCTAAAGGAATCGATTTAATTAATCGAGGAAACGATGGAATAAGTATATCTCAGCTTGAAGAAAATTTAATCTTTGCTGCAAGAAGACACCTGGTAAAAAAGTCTGGAATTGACAGTACAGAAACATCTGATCAACCATATTTTTCAGAAGATAAAAAAATTGCTCTGATTTTTAATGGTGAGTTTTACAATTTTGAAAAATATAAAAGAAAACTTTTAGATGAGGGTAAAAAATTTATTTCGACAGGTGACACGGAAGTATTATTAAAATTATACGAAAAAACTGGTATCGACTTTTTATTAGATAGAAATATTGACTCTTTATTTTCTATAGCAATTTTTGATAAGCAAAAAAATAAAATTTTTATTTCTAGAGATTGGCCTGGAAGAATTCCATTATATTACTTCTATGATAGTAATCGATTTATATTTTCAAGTGAATTAAAGGCTTTTAGATCAATAAAGAACCTAAGCTTACAAGATCCTATTGAGTTAAAACCAGGGACTTATGTTGAATATGATCTTACTAATAAAAAATTAAGTCATGTAGAATATTTTAAACCAAATAATTCTTTAATAAATAAAAGTGATGAAATTCTATCTATAGGAAAAAATATTCATAATTTGCTAGATGACTCTTCTAAGAACAGAACAATGGGTGACGTACCAATTTGCACAATGCTTTCTGGGGGAATTGATAGTGTGCTTACTACATTTTATGTATTTAAAAATCTAGATTTTAAAAAAATTGGCTATCAGCCAACTTCATATGTTTTTTCTGTCAAAGGATTTAATTCTCCAGATGTTAAAAAGGCAAGGATTGCACGAGACTCTTTTAAAAAATCGATAGATTTGAAATTAGTTGAGGTAGAGGCAACCAAACAGGAGATAGTGAATGATGTTCCGAATATAATTGAGAGCTTTGAAATGCGTAAACTAAAAGCGTTAAGTTTTTATCCTCTGCCAATATATTGGTATTTGGCGCCTAGAATGCAAAAAGATGGTTTTAAAGTAACCATAGGTGGACATGGTGTTGATGAGTTGCTTGGTGCTTACGATAGTTGGAAAGAACTTGATAAACCACATGAAGTACAAATTAGATCTGCAAGTAGATTATTTTTCATAAATAATATTTATAACAACATGCTTAAAAGAGCCTCGATAATATTTATGAATAGAGGCCCTATAGAAGCCAGATTTCCATTTCTAAATCCAAAAGTTTGTGAGTACCTTTTAAGTATAGATAAGAAATGGTTATTTCTAAATAATGAAAGCGCACATGTTATGTTAAATTTAATAAATATGAATAAATCACCTAAATTAGAAAAAATTTATAGGAATTTAGAAATATTTGTTAACAACCCTAATAAATTTAACGAGTTACCAGAAAGTGATATATATGACTTAAAAAAAATATTTTGGAAATTACCATTAATTGTATCGAGTTATATTGCATCCAAAACGTCATTTCTTGAATTTGATCAAGTATTTAATCCTAAGCTCAGAGGACAGCATGGGGCAGGAATAACGGCTTTAGAAGATGATGTGGTAAATAAATACTCAAAGTTAGGTAATTCTGATACAGAAATATTTAAGAATTTAGCTTCTAAAGTTTTTAGTTAAAATTTATGGATACATTAATTTTTATCCCTTCTAGAAAAGGTAACAAAAAGTCAGAAAAAAAAAATCAATTTAAAATCAATAATATTACTTTAATAGATCACACATTAAAAATAGCAAAAAATTTTAGAAAAACAGGGATTATATTTATTTCTTCAGATGATAAGTTATTAATAAAGAAATACAAAAAATACACATTTGGATATTTGAGGCCAAAAGAGTATACAAAAACTGGCAGTAACATTGTCGAGAGTATTTTAGATGCTATTAGTTGGCTTAAAACGCGTAATTTAAGTTTTAAAAATGTTTTAATATTACCACCCACCTCACCAATTAAAAATATTAAAGAATTAAAAAACTTTATAAATGTTTTTAAGAGAAAAAAATATCAATCATTAGTAAGTTGTATTCACATGCGGGACCATCCTAAGCTTTGTGTAAAAAAAATAAATAATTTTAAATGGAATTATTTATTAGGAAAAAACTTTCAATTAGATTTTGATAAATTAGAAAAAAATTTTTTAAGTATTGATGGAAATTTTTCTATCGCGAAGTTGAATTTTTTAAAAAAATATAAAAGTTTTTTAATAAGAAATAAAACAAAATTTTTCATACAAAAACGCTATGTTACAATTGATGTAAATGAAAAAGAAGATTTAGAAATTGCATCTTTTCTTTTTAAAAGATATAGATATTCTCTTTAATGAGACTTATTTCAAGAATAGATATTAAAAATAATTTTGTTGTTAAGGGAATTTGTTTTGAGGGATTGAGAAAAATTGGAGACCCAGAGACCTTGTGTAAAAAGTATTATGAGGAAATGTCTGATGAATTACTTATATCAGATGTGGTTGCAAGTCTTTATGGCAGAAATAATTTATATCCATTGATAAAAAAGATTACAAAGAATGTTTTTATACCAGTTTGTTTGAGTGGAGGTATCCGTAATTTAAAGGACATTCAGCTTTCCTTGGAGTCTGGTGCAGATAAAGTTGCTATTAATACGGCCATAGTAAAAAATATTAGTTTTTTAAAGTCTGCTGTCAAAAATTTTGGAATATCAAATATAGTAGTTTCTATAGAGGCAAAAAAAATTAAAGAAAAAACATGGGAAGTGTATATTTATAATGGTAGGGAAAAAACTGGAATTAATGTAAATGAATGGATAAAAAAAATTAATGATATTGGATGTGGCGAGATATTAATTACTTCCGTGGATCGTGATGGAACTACTTCAGGATTTGATAAAAGTTTAATTGAAATGATCGCTAAATTAAATTTACAAATGCCAATCATAGTTTCTGGTGGCTTTGGTAATCTGCAGGATATAGTAGTTATAAAAAAATTTCTTAATGAAAATGATGCGTTAGCAATTGGAACCCAACTTCATTATAATAAGTTTAAATTAAATAAGTTAAAAAAAAATTTATAATGAGAAAAGTATGTATTCTTGATTATGGTATGGGTAATGTAAGAAGTATCATCAACTCTTTAAAAAAAATAAAAGTTGAAACATTTCTCTATAGTGAAAAAAAAAATAGTAATTTTGATGCTTTAATTATTCCAGGCGTTGGGTCTTTTGATGCTGCTATGAGAATAATTAGAAAAAAATATATTAAATTTATAAATAAAGCCAAAAATGAAAAAAAATTAATTATTGGAATTTGTTTAGGTTTACATATCTTTTTTACAACAGGTTATGAGGGTAAAAAGACTAAAGGGCTAAATTTTATTAAAGGCTCAGTAAAAAAAATAAAGAGTAAAAGATTGCCTAATATTGGGTGGAAATATCTTAAATTTAGGTCGGAAAGATTTAAAAGATTTTCAAATAAAGATTTTTATTTTGTTCATTCATTCGAAGTATTACCAAAAAACAAAAAGAATATAATTGCAACAACAAATTATCATAATAGGCAAATAGTAAGTATAATTAAAAAAGAGAATGTGATAGGAATACAGTTTCATCCTGAAAAAAGTAGATCTCAAGGACTTGAAATTTTAAAAAAGATAATTTTTGAATTATAATATTATGAAAACATTTTTTGGATTACCTAAAGAAGTAAAATTTTGTTCAAAATGCGTAATCTCAAATCAAAGACCTAGTTCATCTGTAGAATTTAAAAACAAAAATCAAAAAAAAACTGGTATCCAGTTTGACAAAAATAACATTTGCTCGGCTTGTAATTATCACGAAATTAAAAAAAAAATTGATTGGGATAAAAGAGATAAAATGCTCGAAAAACTTTTATCAAAATACAGAAAAAAGAACGGTTATGATGTAGTAGTGCCAAGTAGTGGTGGTAAAGATAGTGGGATGAGCGCGCATATATTAAAATATAAATATGGTATGAATCCTTTAACAGTTACTTGGTCTCCACATGATTTTACTGACATAGGTTGGCAAAATTTCAGAAATTGTATTGATATAGGAGGATTTGATAATATTTTATTTACACCTAATGGGCGATTACATAGGTTGTTAACCTCTTTGGCTTTTAAAAATCTTTTACATCCTTTCCAGCCTTTTATTATAGGGCAAAAAATTATTGGCCCTTTAATAGCATCAAAGTTTAACATTCCATTGGTAATATACGGAGAAAATCCTGCAGAAGATGGAAATTTAATCGAAGAGAATTATGATCCAAAAATGGATTTAGATTTTTTTTCTATACAAAACATTAAAAAAATTTATCTAGGTGGGGAGCCAATTGATAAAATTATCAAAAAGTATAAATTTAATTTAAAAGATTTTACACCTTACATTCCTCCAACAATAAAAGAAATAAATGAAAAAAAAATCAAAGTATATTACCTTGGATATTATATTAAATGGGACCCTCAAGAGTCTTTTTACTACGCTGCTAAAAATACAGGATTTATGCCAAATACTGAAAGAACCTCAGGAACCTACTCCAAATATTCTAGCATTGATGATAAAATTGATGATTTTCACTGGTTTACTACATTTATTAAATTCGGGATTGGAAGAGCAACTTATGATTCTTATCAAGAAGTAAGAAATAATAAGATTACAAGAGAAGAAGCTGTTAACTTAGTTAGGAAATTCGACTCAGAGTTCCCTCAAAGATATTTCCAAGAATTTCTTAATTATATTAATATAAGTGAGTCTGCATTTTGGAAAATTATTAATTCTAATAGATCACCTCATTTATGGGTAAAAAAAAATAATAATTGGATCCTTAAACATCAAGTGAAATAAATTGAATCTCTAAACATCAAGTGAAATAGATGAGAAAATTAAAAAAGTTAAAATTGTTTATACACCCTTGTTACGGAAAATGTGGTACTACCTTTTTACAAGAAAATATTTTTTCAAAACTTAAAAATTTGAAGTATTTAGGAAAACCATTTAAAAATAAAAAAATAAAAGATCTTCACAAAAAAGTGTTTATCCCAAATTATATCGAGTTAAATAATAATTCTATTAATTTTGATAATAAGAATTTAGATATTTATGTAAAAGAAATCACTAAAGAAATTATAACCTCCAAAAAGAAAAATGTAATACTTTCAGATGAAAATATTTTTGATTTTTTTGATTACGATGTAAATAAAAACTTTGTCATTCTAAGTAAAATAATAAAAATTTTGAAAAAAGAATTTGATTTAGAAGTTTATTTTATTATTTCAATAAGGTCACAGCATGAGTTACTATTATCTTTATATTCTTATGGTTATACAAGGAAAAAAAGAATTTTTGGAAAATATGAAAATTTCCTTGAAACTGTTTTAAAAAAAGAGAATGAGTACAGCTTAGCTTTTGAATTTGACAAAATGATAAAACTAATTAATAAACTTTATAAACCAAAAAAAATCCATTTATTCATTCTTGAAAATCTTTCGATAAAGCCCGAGGATGAGCTTAAAAAGCTTTTAAAGTTCTTGGGTGAAAAATCAAGAAAAGATTTATCTCCAAATAGTAAAAATAAATCTTACATATCTAATTCTAATACTCATGGAAAAACTTATGCGCTCAAAGATTACTCTTTAAATTTTTATTTATTCAAATTATATAGTTTTTTGAATCTAAGAAAGATATTAAGCAATAATATTAAAACTAAGATAAAAAAAAGATTAAATTTTTTAAGAAAAATTAGTTTATCATCTCCATCTGTAATTAGAAATTCGTTAATTCAAAGAAATAAAATAAAAAAATTTTTCAAAAATTCAAACAAAAAAATTGAAAAAAATTATCGAAGAAATCTTCGTGAACTTAATTACTATTAGTAGTTAGTTTTTGTAGAGATTTTTCTATACGATCTAACCTAAAATTGTCGGTAAATGCATGATTTTTTCTAAATTCTGCAATAGCTGATTGTGTTTTTTTTGAATGCCACCAATGATCAACATTATTTTCAATTTTATTCAAAAATTTGGCCGCTTCCTTGGGGGATGAATGAAAAATTTTAGCTTCATGCATTTTTTTCCACAACCTATGATATCTTTTTAATACTAAATTATTGTTTTTTGGAGTGAATGCAATACAGGGTTTATTCAAATTAATGCATTGGCAAAAGCCTGTCGCGTGAAAATATGAAAAAACAACTAATTTTGATCTACTAAAAATTTTAAATGAATTATTATTATTGCTTATAACTTTTAATTTTGGATGGTTTCTTGAAATACTTTTTTTAAAAGAAAATTCGGAATTATTTTCAAAGGGGTGAAATTTTAAACGTAAACTTTTGTAATTTTTTGAAGATAAAAGTTCTATAAATTTAGAAATAAATAAATTTGAATAAAAGTAATAGCCAGGTTTAGAGTTAAAAACTTCATCTGAGAATAATGGATTATTGGTATTAGAGTATAAATATATAACATCAAATACTATGGTAATATTTCCTTCTTTTAAAAATTTAAATTGATTTTTAGAAATAGTAGAAGTCAAATATCCAGGAACAATCTTCTTATTTGCACCATTCCACCCCCAAGTTAAATATTTATCACATACTTTTAACTCATGATTTAAGTGACACTCGTCCTTTAATAAACCAATGCCTCCTCCATGCTGACCATGAACAAGTTTCGCACCATTATTTATTTGATTTGCCGTCCAGAATTTGAATAAACTATCAGAAAATATATTACTTGTATAAATATTTTTAATTTTTTTTGGCAAAGTACTTTTTTCCAGTATTTTAAAAATTTCTTTGAATCCCTCAATATAAGTTCCCGGCATGCATTCTTTTAATAATTTATTCATTAAAATTATTTTTTTATTTTTTGATTTAATGTTGAAATCAATTTTTGATCTTAATTTAAAATCTGGACTGGGGAATTTGTAATTATATAAATTATCATATTCAGAGTAATTAAACGGAAGTTCTTTCAGCCCTATAAAGATTTTTAAAGTTGTAAAAATATTTCCTATATAAATCTTGCGAATAACAAAATTATTTTTAATTTTAAAAATTTTTTGAAAAATTTTTAAAATTTTGTTATAAAAAAAATGAAGTAAGTAAATTTTTTTTTTTTTGATAAAGACTTTTCTTATAAAATTATCTTCCTTGATTAAATAATGCTTTTCTTGGTAAAATTTAATTATTTTATTGAATAAAAGATCATTGTATTCACTTTTTAATATTTTTTTTCTAAATTCATTTTGATCTCTGTTGCTCAAATTCTTAATTTTTGAATTATTAATATGAATAATTTTTCCTTCTTCCCTTAAAACTCTTTCAACTTGTAAAATTCTATTATTAATACAAGAAATAAATTTATCTAACCACGGTCCTAATAAAATTCTCCATGATCTTTCGTTCCAATTTATACTATGAAATTTATTTAGTTCTGTATGAATTTTTTTTAAGTATTTCTCTCTTAAAAAATTATTTTCTTTAATCCAGTTATTTGTATTTTTATATGAATAAGTTTTGTTATTTAATATTTTTACTTTTTTTTTTAAATTTTTTTTTTTTTTTAAAAAACAATATTCTCCTATAAGGATATATTTTTTTTTACTATCAAATTCCCAATTATTGCTTGTTATAAGATATTTTTTTTTTGGCAAAATCTTTTTTTATTTATGCTTATCTTCTTCAAGCTCTCTTTTTAATTCGTCGTACTCTTTGCTTTTTTTCTTCATAAAATTTACAGTGAGCTTAATTTTTGTTTTTAAACCATGGGGTGTAAGTAAATATAAATATACAGCTTTATTTTTATTATTTTTGAAGTTCTCTAGTTTTATTAATCCTTTTTTTTTTAGCTCCTTTAGACAATGGTTAATTTTCCCTAAACTCAGACCAGATGCGTCTGCCATTTCCCTTTGATTCTTGGCTTTTCCTTTTTGAATAATTCTTAAAATATTAAAAAAATCATTATTAAAACTCATAATATATATTATCGTTCATTTTATGAACAGTAAAGCAAAAAACGATCAATAAATCATTTTAATAAGTCAGCAATTCTATTTGCAACCTTATTGTATTTTGAAGGAGATTGTTTCAGTAATATCGGAATTGAGATTTTTTTTTGCAGCTTAAGTTTTGTTGTTAGAGAATTTTTTATATTTTTTTTGTCTAAAGCGTGCCTCCAAAAATAGGAGCAGTGCCATCTAATCGCATCGGGTAAATTCTTGGTTCCCACTCCAATGCTATTTAAATATTTAATGATCTTATTTTTATTTTTTTTTGGCTCAAAAATAAAAGTATCATAAATTGGTGTGGACTTAGCGGGGATTTGCCTTATCTCGGCGTGTTTTTTAATTTCTTTATACAGAATATCATATCTTTTTTTGTTTTCTTTAAGAATATAGTTAAATTTTTTTAACTGCACTTTGCCCACGACTGCTTGCATTTCAGTCATTCTATAATTAAATCCTGTTATTGAAACTGTATCAATGCCTCTTGGTTTGATTTTGTTTTCGTGACCATGATCGTGATACTCTCTACAATATTTTGCAATTTTGTCACTACTGGTTAAAATTAAACCACCCTCCCCGCATGTGATTGTTTTAGCAAAATCAAGACTAAAAATCTCAACATCTACCAATTGATTAATATATTTTTTGTTAAACTTAGCGCCCATAGACTCACAATTATCAGAAATTACTTTAATCTTTTTCTTTTTTGAGAGTGCTAATATATTTTTTAAATCTACTGGTACCCCAAGCATGTGGACTGGGACTATCGCTTTTGTTTTACGAGTAATTTTTTTTTTTAAATCAATGGGACACATATTTAAAGTTTTATCTACTTCAACTATAATCGGTTTTGCGCCTGTGTCTAAAATTGCCTCTACGGTTGCAATAAAGTTAAATGCTTGAGTAATTACTTCATCTCCAGGTTTTACTCCAATCGCTTTTAAAGCGATTTTTAATGCTGCAGTTCCACTTGTGACTGCTAAAACATGCTTACATTTAAATTTATTTCCTATTAGTTTTTCAAATTCTCTAACATGATATTTGTTTCTGACTTTATCAAAACCGTGGGCAAATAATATGCCTTTATTTTTTCTAAACAAATTATTTAATGCAGATTTTTCTTTATTATTAATTAGTTCCCAGCCAGGCATTTTATCTGTTTTGGTAGTTATCTTTTTTTAATTTGAAAATTTAGTTGTCGCTCGTATTTTTTAATTTTGTTCTTATCGTATTCCGAAAATTTATCTTTAAATTGAAATGTCAAACCTCTTCTAGACATATTACTTTTATTTTTGTTGCTTCCATGGACTATAAGACAATGATGAATTAAAGCATCTCCTACATTCAGTTGAGGTGTTAACTTTTGAAAGTTTTTTAATTTATCGATATTTTTAATCTTTTGTGAAGTTCCTTTTTCATATGAGGGAGTATGCTTTAAAATTCCTTTTTTATGAGAACCACTGAAATAATATACGCCCCCATTTCTTTTACTAGAATTTGATAAAGCAATCCAAATTGTTAAGGCTCTATTCTTTTTTACATTCCAATAAAAATTATCTTGATGAGGCGGTGTATTTAGTCCAATCTTTTTTGGTTTCGCAAAAAACTCGGATGCTCTAAGTTCTAATTTTTTTGTCCCTATTAAGAGATTGGCTATTGAAGTGAGTTTTTTAGTTTTTGAAAAATTTAATACAGTTTTAAAGTCATGAAGTTTATGAAAAGAGTGTAAATGTTTTAAGCTTTTTTTATTATCGACAAAATTTATATCTCTTCCATTGTACTTTTTAATCCTTTTTTTTATAAAGTTCAGTGTTTTGTTTTCAAGATCTTTTGCCTCTTTTTTCGAAACAAAGTTTTTTACAACAACAAAACCTTTTGATTTATAAATTTTATTATGTTTGGCAAGAGTGTCCAATGTCATTTCTTAATTTTAAACTAACGATTTTTGATTTACAAGTTAAAGATACAATAAATCGTTCAAAAATTGAACATAAAAGTCGATTTTTCATATTTTCGCATATAATTTAAGATTTACTTTTAAATTTAATATTATATGATGAAAGTGTTCAATAAATGAACATTTAATAACTTTGTATGGTAAGCAGTTTTAATCTAGATAAAAAAAAAACGATCTTAATTGCTGAGGCTTGTGATAATCATTTTGGAAGTCTGAATAATGCTAAAAAGATGGTTTTGCAAGCCAAAAAAGCTGGGGCTGATATAATAAAATTTCAACACCACATTCCTGACGAGGAAATGTTAAAAAAAGTTCCAAAATCAAAAAATTTTAAATCTTCCTTGTATGATTTTTTAAAAAAATATTCATTAAAACTAGATGATCATAAGAAGTTAATGATTTTCTCTAAAAAAGTTGGAATAAAATATCTTTGCACACCATTTAGCTATAAGGCTGCTTTTGAATTAAATGAAATGGGTATAAGCTGGTTTAAGATTGGATCAGGTGAATTCACTGATCTTCCATTTATAAGAGAAGTTTTGAAATTCAAAAAACCAGTAATTTTTTCAACTGGGATGAGCAGCATAAATGAAATGACAATGGTCTATAAATTCATACTTAATAATAAAAAAAACAGATTCGCTCTTATGAATTGTACAAGCGAGTATCCTCCAAAGTTAGAAGACATAAATATTAATTTTATTAATTTTATGAAAAAAAATTTTAGTAAAGCTATTATTGGTCACTCAGACCACACAAATGATATAATTACCAGTCTTGGAGCAGTTGCTGTGGGAGCAAAAATTATTGAAAAACATGTTCATCTTGATGGAATGAATTTTGGGCCCGATAGAGATGTTTCTATTAATTTCAAACAATTTGGTGATCTTGCTAAAAAAATAAGAATTTTGGAAAAAAGCTTAGGTAAAGAAAAAAAAGTTTATCCTAAAGAACAAATCATAAGACGTTGGGCAACACGAAGTTTGTACGTTGTTAAAGATGTTTCAAAAGGAGAAAAACTAACAAAAAAAAATCTTTGGTCGATTAGACCTGGAACGGGGATTCCTTCAAGGTATTACGATAAAGTAATCGGCCTTAAAGCGAAAACAAATATTAAAAGTGGTAACCTGCTTAAATTAAATCAATTAGAGAAAAAAATTTGAAACTTTTATTTTTCACAGGATCAAGAGGAGAATGGGGTTACATAAGACCAATTCTTGAGATTTGTAAGAAAAAAAAAATAAACTTTACAATTTGTGCAAATAATATGCACTTACTAGATAGCTACGGTCTTTCAATTGAGGAAATAAAGAAAGACGGATTTAAAGTTCAAGAAAAAATATTTTCTGCTTTAGATGGGTACAACAATTTTACAACTACGAAATCTCTAGGAGTACTTTTGCAGTCATTAGTTGATGTAATTCAAAGAGTAAACCCTACCTGGATTATTTTAGCAGGTGATCGCGGAGAGACTATGGTGGCATCTATAGCTAGTGCATACACGTCAACTCCCTTAGCTCATATTCAAGCAGGAGAACTTTCTGGATTAATCGATGGGCAAGCAAGACACGCCATTGGAAAATTTGCAAATTTACATTTTGCCTCAAATTTAGATGCTGCAAAAAGATTGGCTAAATTAGGGGAAGAGAAATTTAGAATAAAGTTGGTTGGGGCTCCACAAATTGATGATTTAAAAAGTAAAAAATACAATTACGATAATATCTCAAATCTTGAAAAAAAATATAATTTAGATCTCAAAAAGAAATTCATCTTGTCAGTTTTCCATCCTCCTCAAGAAAGAATTGAGTCAATAAAAGGAACGCTAAAAACTCTTTTTAATTTTTATAAAAAAACTGGTGTTAAGAGAGTATGGATATCTCCTAATAACGACACTGGTAGCTTAATCGTAAAATCAGAATTTAATAAGCATCGGGATGAAAATGATTTTATATTTGATAATCTCTCCAGAGTTGAATATTTAACTTTGTTAAAAAACTGTGTTTGTATAATAGGCAATTCAAGCTCTGGAATTTTAGAAAGCCCTACTTTTAAAACTCCATGTATAAATATTGGATACAGACAACACGGAAGATTAAGGGCAAAAAATATAATTGATATAAAGAAAATATCAGAAAAAAAATTGGATGCTGCTTTTAAAAAAATTCTTTCAAAGCATTTTAGAAGAAAAATATCAAAAACTAGTAATCCTTATGGAGATGGGAGATCATCTGAAAAAATAGTTAACATTTTACTAAATACTGAAATAAATGATAAAATGATATTTAAAAGACTTACTTACTGATTTATTAGGAATATTTTATGAATATAAAAGAATTTATTGTTGCTCCAGAGAATGATATTTCTTCTGTTATTGAACAAATTTTAATTAATAGTCATCGTGCAGTTATAGTAGTCAAAAAGAAAAAGGTTTTAGGGGTAATAAGTGAGGGGGATATTCTAAAAGCTTTAATATATAAAAAAAAATTGCATACTAAAGCTGAAAATATAATGAATAAATCTTTCAAATTTTTAAAATCTGATGATGAAAAGAAAGCAAAAGATATTTTTAGGAAACATTTAGTTTCATTTATTCCTATCGTTAATGACAAATTAGAACTTGTCAAAATTATAACTCTTAAACAATTTCTTAAAAGAATTAAATGAAAGATTTAGTATTCATACCTGCAAGAGCGGGCTCTAAAGGTATTAAGAATAAAAATTTAGCAAAAATTAATAATAAACCTCTAATTGCTCATACAATTGATTTTATAAAAAAAATTCCCAACTTTATTTGGTTTATTTCTACCGATGGAAAAAAAATTTTTAATATTTCAAAAAAATTAGGTTTTAGGTTTAATTATTTAAGACCAAAAAAAATTAGTAATTCTAGAAGTAAAGTTTGTGATGCTGTTTTTGATGCACACTCTTGGCTTAAGAAAAATCATGACTTAGATTTTAAAAATATAGTTTTATTACAACCAACTTCACCTATAAGACAAAAGAAAGAATTTTTAAAAGCTTATAATCTTTTTAAGAGAAAAAAACTAAAATCGCTCGCTAGCGTTACAACAATGAGAGAGTTTCCAGAAGAATGTGTTGAAATAAAAAATAATAAAAAATGGTCTTTTTTAAAAAAAAAAAAAAATAAAAACTCTTTTGGAAGACAAAGTTATTCTAAGGAATATTTTTTTATTGATGGAAGTTTTTATATTATAAATTATGAATTCCTTAAAAAGCACAAAAAATTTGTCGTAGAAAATCAAACTTTTTTTTTTAAATTAAATAGCAGATGGCCAATAGATATAGACGAAAAAGATGACTTAGCTTTATGTGAGCTAATAA
>MDTG01056255.1_pt1 | contig 21588 bp, 20 predicted proteins | sample 811421 | NCBI WGS metagenome assembly MDTG01 (sample SAMN05326645, study PRJNA326480) | marine metagenome | isolation source: seawater | place: Pacific Ocean: South East | collected 2011 | reverse complement strand
TTTGATGATTGATTATTTAATTGCAAATAAATCTATTATCGAGCTTCTTATTCTTTCATCAATTGGTTTAACTTCATTTGTTTTTATTATTATGGTGGCAATAAAAAAATAAAAACTGGTGCAAGAACTGGTATAAATTAATGTGTACTAATCTATCATATCTATTTTTGAATATCCTACTTTGGGGTCATTGAAGCAAAAGTTATTAGAACTGTCATTCGTATAACAAATTATTGATAATTAATTGGACCAACCAGAATAAGTACAAGTATGTAAACTTTTTCCATCAAATACAATTCTGCCTACATGCTCATCATTGCTACATTTAACAGAGTCTAATTCCAAAACAGGTAAAACTAGGTTTCCATTTTGATCTATTTTAAAAACCGTTTTATTTTGATAAAAGATTTCTAGCGTTCCATCATCATTTGGAAAAAATTTAACACCTTCTCTGTCTTTTCCAGGAAACTGTAGGTATGAATTAACTATGGATATCGGTGTTTTATTTCCATCGGAACTATGTAAAATTAACCTAGAAGTACCTAATGAACCAAAATCTGATTCACTATCAGATTGTGTTATGAATCTTATATCTCTTCCATTTTCAGACCAAATAACAAAACTTTCACTTGAGCCTCTGGTTTGTAAAGAGTATCTATAAAAATTATCATAAAAATCATTGAAATGAAATATACCTGTACCAGCAACACCACTACCAGGCGTATCAAAATTTTCAGGATTATTACTTTCTCTAAACTCTAAAAACTCAATATGTTCTTGGTTGTATCCAGAACTATTAGATGGAATTGAAAAAAATACTTTATTCCAAAAATTAAGTAGAGGTCTTCTTTCCCAACTAGGATCAAGTGTATCAACTATCTGCATCTCTAATAATTCACCACTTTTGAATATTTTTCCAGATTCAAAAATATTCAAAATCATATAATTTGCAGTAAACATGCTTACGATAAAGGTTATGAACAAGTTTATTAAGATAATTTTAAGATATTTAGACATAATAGATTATTTTATCAATACATTAATTTATGAAAGGTATTTACAGTTACTTTAATTACTCAAACGAATCCACTATGAGGTTAATATGATTTAAAATAAGGGAAAGTATCTTGCTCATATCTGTAAAAAAAGGGGTTAGCAGTTTGATTCTGCATCAGATTACTAAAAATTAAATTTATTATTTCAAAATTCTATATATTCAATATCTTTCTAAGCCTTATTAAATTCTTATTTTTATTTGCAATGTATTGTTCTTCAAATGATTGATTAATTGATGTATTGATATAATTTTCGTTTATAAATTTTGTAATTAAGTTTGATAAACCAGCAACTTTAAATATTTCCATTGATGCTATAAAATTTAATGGATCTAATTTTAATTCGGGGTTTATATTCATAAGATTTGTAACAAAATTATCATTACTAAAACTTATAACATCTTCCAGAAATGTTACATTACTTGAATTAGATATATTTGCAGTTTCTTTGTTTCCTATAATAATTTCTTTATTGTTAGTTAATTTTATTTGAATAAAACCATTTAAATAATTTCTTGGACTTATTATTTCAACATAGCTGTACTTATTAAAGTTAATAGTCGTTTTTATTAAATTATTACTATAAGATCGCTTTGACTTAGTTATTTTCTCATTAAAAAATTCTTTCGCAAGTGCAATACCATGATATTCATAGCCACATTTATTTAAAATTATCGATTCTATATCAAAACTATTTTCTTTGAAGTAATCTAGCCAAGGTAAAAATTTAATATCTTCTAAGACGCATATATTATTTATTTTTTTGAATGAGTTTAGGTTTTTATGAACAGGTGTATCAATAAAAATATTTACATCACTTCGATTTATTAATGTTTTTATTTTGTCTAAACATTCATGAGTATTTTTAGATGGTACAGAGATAATGTAATTTTTGAAATCATCTTTTATTTCAAATTCCTCAAACTTTTTTGTTTCTCTGTAAACGTAGCCATCAAGATATTTTCCAGATTTTGTATATGTTTGATAATTAATATTTGTATTGAGATTTTTTAGAGCAGGGATTATATTTTCACGAACTCGCCTACCGTGACCAAAAATTATAAATTTGTCAATCATTTAGAAGTCTTTTCTAATTCTAAAATTGTTAGGATCATAGCGGTTAATGTGGGATGACCAGATCCTGAGCGAGGTAATACAGATGTGCCAAAAACTTTTATATTTTTGTAGCCATATAAATCTGAATTTAAATCAACTACAGAATTTTCAGCGTGTTCACCCATTATGGTTGTTCCTATATGGTGAGAACCTTCGTTTATCTGAACATTAATTTTATTGATAATATTTTTTACATTTGGATGTTGTTCAAGATGGAAATTTATGGATTTTACAGAATTTGAAATTTTTTCAATTGTGGTATCTTCAGTTGTATTTAAAATAATTTTGTCATCTGTAAATTCTAAATAATTCTCTCCAGACTTCATATCTGTGTAAACTAAAACTTTAAAATATTTAGAGAACCCTAGTTTTCTAAATATTTTATCGATTATTAGAGAAAAGTAATTACAATTTTCGTTTACTTCTGTTCTCAATGATGTATAAATTCGGTAACTATGTAGTAATTGTTCATTTTCATCTTTAATTAAGTAAGTCGGTATTATTTCATAATTTTTCATTTTATTTGTTCCAGTAACATTATTAATTTTTAATCTTTTATTTGTTTCAAATACTAAAGGTGAAAATTTTAGGTGGTTCATGTAATTCTTTCCATTGTTTTTATTATTTTTAAAATATTGATTTATTAAAAAAGAGTTACCAATTCCACCCGCAGTTAAGATCAATGTTTTGTAATAAATTTTTTCACCTGATTTTTTGTCTTCAATCGTTTGCTCAAAATGGTTTATCTTTATATTATTTAAGTCAACATCCCAAATATCTTTTTTGTCAAAAACTTTATAAAAATTAAATAATTCTTTATTTCTAATTGCAAAATTTACCTCTAGACCATCGATATTGTTCATGAAACAATCTTTTTTATTTGCATTGACATTTTGGATTTTATTAAAAGGAACTTGAAAGTATTTTAAAATACTTTCAACTGAGCTATTTTTTTCGTAGGATAATATTTTACTTAAAAATATAGGAAGATAATTTTTTGGGTATAAGTCATATGTAGAAGACCAGACATTAGAAGTTCCTCCTTTGCCATAAAATATAGTTCCTTTCTTAAAATCAAATTTGTTTTGTTTCTTATTTTTTAAATTTGGAAGCTTGTTGATATTAATTACTTTGATATCATAATTTTTATCTAAAAGGGTTTTGTAAGCAACCGAGCTCATTATTCCCGTTCCAATAATTACATAATCAAAATTTTTATTATTTTTCATTAACTTTTATTTTAAAAACTTTCTCATCGATTAATTCACATTGATAAGATTAAATTTTATATGAAAAAAATAAAATATATAAATTTTTCTTACCCATTAATTCAATCTCTATTATTTAATTACTTATTATTACATTCTTGGCTTATAAAAAATAAGAATATAGAACTTTCGAACTTTACTCGGTGGATTATTAGCGATATACCTTTATGGGTTGCAATTGCTATTTTTAATCTAGTTATAATTTCATTTTTCTTATTAGGAAAAATTAAATTAAATCATAAAATTAGATACTTCATATTAGTTTTACTTCTTTTTCAATTTTTAAATATTAAAAATATTTCATCAAATTATTTTTGGGAAACTGTGCCCGACTCTTTAACATACAGAACGCTTGGAGAGGTGCTATTACAATGTGGAAGACTCGCTCTGTCTTGTGAAGCAGATTCTTTTTTGCAATGGCCTATAGGGCAACCCTTATTATCTGGCGTTCTTTCAATGTATTTTTATGATATTGCAAAATATATTTACCTTTTATTTTTTTTAGTTGCTGTATACCTAATCGGAAAAGTAAGTGAAAAAAAATTTGGCAGTATTTACATATTTGGAATAATTTACTTCAGTTTAATGTCTAATAATTATGAAATTTCATCGTTTATTTTAAGTGAGGTTCCATATGCGTTACTTTCTTGTGGAATGATTTATTTTTTAGATAGAAATAAATTAAGTACATCTTTTTGGTTGAGCTTTATAAGTTTTATCATTAGACCTATTGGAATAATTAATATTTTTATTTTTCTTTTACATTTAATAATTAAAAAACGAGATCAGTTTTTTAAATTTTTACTAGTCTTTATTATTTGCTGTGTAACAATTATGTCCTACAACTTATTAATGAACGATAATTTTATATTTTCTACAACTGTTTCAACAAACATTGAAGGTGATGGGATTATGAACAGTTCATCCACTTTAGATTACGTTACGAATATTTTTTCGGTTAATAATGTTGGTGAGATTTCAAAGAATATTGCAGAACTATATGGGCAGGGCACTAGAGATTGCAGATTTAAAAACTGTTTTTTATATAACCCACTTTTTAATAAAGATGGCACAGTTCCACAATTACTCAGTAGAAATTCTGTTTTAGGAATGGTTTTAAGTCCGTTGTTTGAGTTTACATTTAAATTAACTTCACCAATAGGTATTTGGGTTTACTTACCCATTTTGTTTATTTTAAGTCTTAGAAAAAAAGACCATACGAACAATTTGATTTTAGCAATCTTTTGTCTAAATATTTTGTTAAGTGTTTTAACCAAAGAATACGGAAGTAGATGGTGGCTATTACCTAATTTATTATCAATATATCTATTTTCTTCGGTTTTTTTTCAATGCAAAAATTTAATTAAGAATATTTTTACATCATAAAAATTTTTATTATGAGTACATTATTATTCTTCATTAAAAACATATATGCTACATTCTTTATTCAATCAATCAATTAGTTGTTTTTTAGGGAACAAATTCTTTTCAGTATAAATAATATAAAAAATAGAAAAAATGGAAATCAAAAATGCAAACAAAAAGTTGTATGGTATTTGTCTTTCAGAATTAAAAAAATATTTTTGAGAACTTTGTTTGACATAGCCACCTTCAGCATAATTAATACATTCGTAGTAATTACTTACAGTAACTGTAGTGTCCTGGAATACTAAATTACGTTTTTCAAAAAGATTGTCTGTAGGAAATACTAAATAATCTTCTTCAGAAATTGGTAACAAAGATTTATCATAATTTCCTTCACATATAGAAATTGAAATTTCTTCAGAGGAACACCACCCATCAGGATATGAGATTATAGATCTTATGGGATCACCTACTAAACACGGGCTTAAAAGATGCAGTTTGTTCAAGGTAGATTGTTCTGAAAATAAATTTTCAAAAGGTGCACTTTTTAAAATTTGTAAAGTAGTCGCAAAATATAAGATCAAAAAGAAAATTCCAAAACTTTTAAAAGTTTTCATATTATTAATTTTTACAATAAGATACGCAAAAGAAAGAGCTAAGAAAAAAGAAAAGTAATGTGTTTTTATAGGGTCTCCTTTTGATGGATCAAAGTTTTTTGTAAAAAAAGGAAAAATATTAAATATAGTAATTAATAAAACCATGATGCCAACTAGTGATAAGCTTGCAATCTTTTTTAGTTTTTTATTATTCTCTCTTAATAAAAAATATACTAAAGAGCTATAAAACAAAAATGAAAGAACAACACTGATTCTAATTAAATTAATATTTCCTGGGTATTGATTGCTTTGCCAACCATCACTATGAAACCAGTACCTTTGCCAATAATCTCCAAATGTATCCAAAAAAAGGATTCCTAGCATTGAAGTTGATTGGGAATCTCTATACGGATTTATTAATAAATCAAAATTTAAAGATAATAAAAATTTTAAATTTGCTACATTGTCATATCCATTTGGAGTCGTATGATCCCATACAAATTTATTGTTAATTGAATAACTTTCATTTATTAGTAAGAAAAAAAGTAAAAATGTTGGAATTGTTAAAAATAAAATTTTTGTTTTTAAAAATTTTTTATTTAGAAAAACTAAAACTGACATTGACAGCATTAAAGCTAAGCTTGCCTTTGAAGATACTACAATAACCACCATAGGAATAGATAAGTATAAATATTTTAAATCTTCGGAATCTAAAAATTTATAAATTAATAAAATTACCCAAGGCAAATAAGCAAACATCATAATTTCTGGTTTCAATATTAATCTTGCTCCTAATACTGGCGGAAAAATAGCTAATGCGTTAATAACTAATAATGAAGTATTTCGGGAAACTTTAAGGTATCGTAATAAAAAATAAATTCCAATACAACCAAAAATAAAAAAAATGTAATTGCCAACTTGAATTCCAAAGTTATAAATTAAACTTTCAAAATTTGTAGATATTTTCAATGAGTTTACTTTTAATTTTGACACATAAGATATAAACCAGAAATACCCTATTCCTTGTTCTTGAAGTTGAGTATTTAACCCGAAGGTATAAAAATCGAGATATGGGCCGTATTTGTTATAATCTGTCCCTCTTGTTGAGTTGTAATTAAAGTAATTGACTAGAAAAATATAAATATTAAAAATAAAACTTAGAAACAAGAATAGATGAAATTTTGTAAGTTTTAGATTTTTCATTATCAAAGGTTTACTTGTTTAGAGTATTATATAGTACTAATGAAAAATCTTACGGTAATAGTTCCGGTTTACAATGAAGAATTATTTTTGGAAAAATCGCTTAAGCGATTACTAAGTGTGGACAAAGATTTTTCAATTTTAATAATTGATGACTGTTCTAATGATAATAGCCCTAACATAGCTGCAAAATATGCTGCAAAATACAAATCTATTACTTTTTTGAAAAAAGATACAAACGAAGGTAAAGGATCGGTTTTAAAAATAGCTTTTGAACATGTAAATACAGATTTCTCTGTAATACACGATGCAGATTTGGAATATTTTCCAGAGGATATTGTAGCTATGTATGAAACTATGGACAGCAATTCTTTTATTTTAGGATCAAGATTCATCGGAGATATTAAGCGTGATAATATTTATTTAAGAACATATATTGCAAATAAGCTTATGTCTTATTTTTTTTCAATAATATTTTTTACGAAAGTTACAGATATAGCGACCTGTTACAAAATGTTTCCTTCAGATATTCTCAAAAACTACAAGATAAAAGAAAATGGTTTTTCTATAGAAATAGAGATTGCAGCAAAACTATTGAAATCAAAATTAAAATACTCAGAGATACCAATTAAATATTCAGGAAGAACATATGAAGAAGGAAAAAAAATTAAATTTTATGATGGTATTTTATATTTGTTAAACACCATAAAATATAGATTAAGATGAAGTTCTTTTCATTTAATATATAAATTTTATTTCACTTCATTATCTCAATTTCTTTTATAATTATCCTCAATGGATATTTCAACAACAAAAGTTCATAGCTTCAATAAAGGAATGGGTGTCATTGATTTATCAGATAATATTTCTAACCGAAAGTATTATTTGTACTTGCTAGATATTTCAAATAATTGTTATATTTATACAAACAATGCTACATCTAGCTTAATTTGCATTGAAGGAAAACTCACGATTAACAAAGTTAATACTATTAAGTTTGAGGGGTATCATGTTTTACCATTTAAAAAATTAGAATTTGAAACTCTAGCTCCAGCCAAAGCATTAATTGGATCTACAGAAGAAATTGATTTTTCAATAAAAAATTTAGAAATTGAAAATAAAGAAAATTTAATACCCTTTTCTGATTACAAGGTAATAAAACCATGGGGTTTTGAGAATTGGTACACTGACAATTTGAAAAATCCGAATTATGCACTAAAAAGAATTCATATGGAAAAAGGTTTTCAGAGTTCACTCCAGTCTCATGAATACAAAAGCGAAACTAACTTTGTCGTTGATGGAGAAGCACTTGTTTTATATGGTCTAGAAGCACCCAAAAATTTAAATGTCGAAGTATCAATTGATGACTTAGATAAAAAAATTTATTCACCCTTTACTGGATGGTCTAATAAAGTAAACGAGCTACATCGTGTGGTTGCACATACAACATATGATGCCATAGAAATTTCTACTCCAGAATTAGATGACGTCATAAGATGGGCCGATGACAGTAATAGAGATTCTGGAAGAATAGACTCTGAACACAAAAATTCTTAAATATGAAACTATGTATTCTTGCTGCTGGAATTGGTTCAAGAAATACTTATTCAAAAGTTCTACCCAAAGGATTTTTACCAATAAATAACCAACCAGGAATAACACATTTAATTGATTCAATAGATAATGTAGAAGAAATAGTTATTGCAGTAGGATCCCGTGGATTAATTTACAAAGAATTTTTACCACTTTTATATCCTGAGGTAAAAATTACTTTTGTAGATATTGATAATTATGATGGTCCAGGTTCAGGTCCCGGACTCTCCTTACTTAATTGTGCTGAGTACATAGACGATGAGTTCCTTTTATTACCTACTGATGCTTACATTAATGAAAAAATAAGTGGTTCTTGGGAGCAAAATTGGATGGGAGTTTCAAGTGTATCTTCTTCTAGATTATATTGTCTTTTAGAAACAAATAAAAAAAATGAAGTTGTAGAGATTTATGATAAAAATCCTAATGCACCAATTGAATGTTTAGTAAATGGATTTAATGGAATAGCTTATGTGAAGGATATAGATCTTTTTTTTGATTCACTTGAAAAAGATCAAAGCTTAATTGGTGGAGAAATTCAAGTTTCAAATGGCTTCAGAAGTTTAATGGAACACAACAATGGACCTGGTTTACATATTAAGCGAATAGATTCATGGCATGATTTTGGTAGTAATGAGCAATATTTATCTTTAATAGATAAATTTGACAATCAAAATTTGATAAAAGATGATGAATTTACTTACATCTATAAAAATAATGTATACAAATATAATGTAGATGAACAAAAAACAATAGATAAAATTGATAGAGCAAAGAATTTGGATACGCTTGTCCCTAAAATATCAGGTAACAGTAATCATTTTTATTTATATTCTTTCGTTAAGGGCAATCTGCTAAGTGAAGAAAGTGATAATAAGGTTTTTAATAAATTTATTTTTTTCTGCGAAAATGACATATTTAAAAAGATAAATTTAAACAAATCAGAAATAAAAAATTTCAATAATGATTGTCTTTCTTTTTACAAAGAAAAAACTTTTAAAAGAGTAGAAATGTTTTTAGCAAAAGAGGAAATTACCAATAAAACTTATAACGTAAATGGTATTAGTTGTGATCCAGTAAAAACATTGCTTGATAAAATTGATTGGGACTATTTGTCTGATGGTATTCCTTATAATTTTCATGGAGATTTACAACCGGAAAATATTATTCATACTAATGGCACTTTTACACTCATTGATTGGAGAGATAGTTTTGGGAGTTCTGTAAGTGTAGGAGATATGTATTATGATTTAGCAAAGCTGAATCACGGTCTTATTTTGAATGGAAAAATTGTCCGCAGCAATGGTTTTAATATTGAAATAGACGGTGATTTTGTCAAAATTGATCATTTGATAAGAAATAACCTAATGAGTTTAAAAAAATTATTTGATAATTTTATCATCACATCTGGATTTGATATTGGAAAAGTTAATTTGCTAACAGCTTTAATCTATTTAAATATTTCACCACTATACGAAGGGGACTACTCAAAATTTTTATTTTTTTTAGGATTACATAAACTCCAGGAATTATCATAGGTTAGTAAATGAATATAAAAATAGATATTGAAAAATATGTAAATTTATACATACAAGAAAAAAAAGAAATCTTAAATAATTATCCAATAGACAAAGTAACTAAAGCTGTTGAACTAGTTTTTGATTCATATATAAAAGAGAAAACAATATTTTCTATGGCTAACGGAGGTAATTCTGGAACTTTAGATCATTTGTATTGTGACTTTACACACCATCCGTTTGTTTCAGAAGATAAACACAGCAGTATTGATGAAAATATAAAAAGGTTAAATTATATCAATCTTTGTTCATCACCAGCAGAGTTAACAGGTATTGTAAATGATTTTGGAGTAGAGCAAATGTATGTAGCTGCTTTAAGGCCTAAAATTAAAGCAGGCGATTTAGTAATGGGTTTTAGTGGGAGTGGTAATTCCAAAAACATAGTTAATGCTTTTCAATATGCAAATTCTAAAGGAGCAAAAACCATTTCTATATCTAAAGGAGATGGCGGAGAATCACATAAGATAGCAGATGTAAGTATATTAATTCCTGGTTCTTCTGAGTTTCCAGGTCAAGTTGGGGCAAATGATAATAATTTTCACTTTGAAGATGAGGTGCTCTCTATAAATTCAATGATTGTAGGATTGTTAAAACATAAAATTGAGTTACTAATAAATGAAAAGTAATTTTATTCATGATATTAAATTATTAAAGTACTTAATTTGTGAAATGTGTCTTCTTGCAAAATCAGGACATCCTTCTTCATCTTTATCATGTTCAGATATTATTGGTTCACTTTATTTTTTAATTATGAAGGATGAAGATAAATTTATTTTATCGAAGGGTCATGCGGCACCAGCGTTATATTCTGCACTTATGATTAAAAATATCATTCCTCGTGATTACATTAATAAATTAAGAGAAATAGATAGTCCTCTGCAAGGACACCCCGATATTAGTAGGCTCCCTGAAGTCAATCTAACATCTGGTGCCCTAGGTCAGGGATTGTCTTTTTCTATAGGGCTTGCATTATCGAAGAAAATTAAAAATGAAAAAGGATATATTTATTGTGTCATTGGAGATGGAGAAGTACAGGAAGGACAGATTTGGGAAGCATCTATGTTTGCAGGCAATAATGATTTAGATAACCTAATAGTTTTTCTTGATAGTAATGATGGACAATCAGATGGAAAAGTAAGTGAAATCATGCCATTAATGCCAATTGTTGATAAATGGAAGTCATTCGGCTGGAACGTTTCTACAATAAACGGACATAGTCATGATGAAATAATTAATACTGTCAATATTTATAAAAATGAAAAAAACAAAAGACCACTTTTAATAATTTCAAAAACTAAAAAAGGATATATCAGTGAAAATCTTACAATTTTACAAGGCCAGCATGGAGGTTCAATGACAGATGAGGTTCTTATAAAAGTTAAAAAAGAATTATCTATAAGTGAAGAGATTTAATTTATGAAAGCAACAAGAGATTTTTTTGGTGAATATCTTTTAGATATTGCTTCTAGAGACGAATCAATAGTTGTTGTGAACTGTGATTTAGGTGAAGCAACAAGAACACTAGCTTTTAAAGAGATGTATCCCGAAAGATTTATAGAAGTAGGTATAGCTGAAGCAAATGCTATTTCAATTGCAGCTGGGCTTTCTAAAAATGGCCTAAAGCCATTTGTAACTAGTTTTGGTCATTTTTTAACTGGCAAATTTTTAGAAATATTTCAATCAGTTGGTCTAAATGATTCAAATGTAACACTTGTAGGAACTCATGCAGGATTAGCCATAGGCAAAGATGGTCCAACACAAATGGGTTTAAGAGATATAGCCTTGATGAGATTACTACCGAATTTCTCTATTTACCAACCTTTTAACGAAAACCAAACAAAACAAATTATGGATGAAATTTTGCAAAAAGAAGGTCCAAAATATTTGAGGTTAAATCGACAACCTCAAGTATTTTTTAATTATGAAGAACCCTTTAACTTTGGGTTATATGATGAAATACTTTTAGGAGAAAATCTTCTATTAATCACTCAAGGTGCACCAACAGTTGAAGCTTATCAAGCAATTGAGTCAATAGAAGACAGAGATAAAGTTGGATTAATCAGCATTTCATCTATGCCAGTCAATCAAGAAAAACTTTCGCAAATAATTTATAAATATAAGCAAATTTTAATAATCGAAGATCATTATTGTCTGGGAGGCATTTCTGATTTAGTAGCTAGAGTAATCTCTGAAAATAATTTAAATGTTCATTTCAATACCTTATCAATCAATGATTATGGACAATCTGGTAGTCCAGAAGATTTGTACAGAAGATACAAATTAGATAAAGCGGGGATAACCCAAAAAATCAATGAAGTCCTTGGTTCATAAATAATTATGGAATTAAGTAATAAAACAAAGTTGATTATATCTGTATCTAGCAATCCGACAAACTTTGGAGTAACAATTTACAATCATATATTTTCCAAATTAAATTTAAATTACTTGTATCTACCTTTTAAAACAGAGGAAGATAAAAATGTTATAAATGCAATAAGAACATTAAATTTAGTCGGTTGCAGTGTTTCTTCACCACTTAAATCAAGAATGATAGCGTATATGGATAATTTAGATGAAAATACGAAAAAGCTTAATAATTTAAATACTATAAAAAATATTGATGGCAAACTACACGGGTTTAATACAGATTACTTAGGTTTTAAGAAACTTATTGAAAACCTTAATTTAGGAAGCGCTTTAATTTATGGAAATGGTTCAGTTGCAAAAACAATTTTAAAAGTTCTAAACGATCTTAGATTTGAGAATATTTATTTGGCTGGAAGAAATTTAAAGAACATTAAAAAGTTTAGTAATGACAATTCAGTAGACATTTTTGATAATCAAGATATAGATTTGTTGATTAACGCAACGCCATCAGGTACAGATATAAATAATGATGACATATTAAAATATTTAGAATTTTGTAAAATAGTTATTGATTTAAATGTAACAAAAAAAGATACACTTTTAGTTGAACAATCTATGAATAAAAATCTAATGGTTTATAAAGGATCAGAAATGTCAATTAATCAACTGCGTGAACAGTTTAAAATTTATACAGATATTTTACCTAACGAAGAACTAGTAGAAGAAGCACTTCAATTGTATTTGTCAAATTAAATAATTACTAGGGCTGATTTTAAAAAAATTTAGTTTTTCATAATTATGAGTTTATAATCTTCAAACTCTAATAAATTTTTATATTCACAATTCCAAATGTAATCATTGTAGTAAATGCCATTTTTCGGTAAATAAATCACATCTACTCCTAATTCTTTTCCTAGCTTTATCAAACTATCACAGCTCTCACCTTGATAAGTAGTTGTTATTTTCTCAAGTCTCCTATACCAATTTACAATTTCATCTTTATTGTAAGGATGGTATCTAGTTTCAGTTGCAGCTAATCCTTCATTGTGAAGACTAAAATTTATATTATCGGGTGGAATTAAAAATTTACTGTTTTTAAAAGATATTAAGTTTTTATCTAGTTTTGGAAGCTCGTGATACTCACCTTTGTAGAAATCAAAAGATGTATCACGTGAGTCAATTTGATATATAAAAAACTGTATAGGAATTGATGCCATTAAAATAAACAAAGATATTTTTCCAATTAATGAGTTTTCAAAAAGAAATTGAAAAAATTTACCAATTATTACAATTGTAGAAATAATTGATAAAAAAGTTGTAATCCTCCAAGGAACAACATCTCTTACCAATAAGGAGATGTGATTATTTGGAAATAGAATGTTAAATATCATAAAAATTATTGATAAAGATAGTGAGTAATAAAAAAAATACTTTATTGTTTTGTTTTTTATTAGAAATATTGCAAATAAATAAAATATTATTCTATCAACTTCAAATGAAACATTACTTTTTTTTGTACCATGCGTTTCATCATTAAATAGTGATACATGTTCAGAAAAATTTCCTATTTTTTCTTTATGTATTTCAATTGCTGGAGTATCTCCATTATAAATTCCAAAAGTAAAAGCTGGAGAAACCATCCTGTGTACAGATATAATTTTGTTTGTCAATATAGTATCAGCAAGTTCAGACGTAGCTTTGTCTGAACCAAGTCTTGTTTCTGAGAAAAAGACCATCAATAACAAAGAACTTAAAAAAATTACTAAAGGAATTTTTAATTTCTTTATTGATACCTTTTTAATAAATAAAATCCATAAAATAATAAATCCAGTTGGTACCAAAAGACCAAAATGAAACTGCAATATTAATGCTGACAATAATAACGATTTACTAATTTTATTTTTAAGCAATAAAACTAAAACAGGTAAAAATAATATATCAAATACAACAGGTTCGAATATATCAGAAAATGGTCTATTAGTACTTATTCCAAAAGTGAACAATTTTCTTATCTGATCTAATGAAAACCTATTTAGTCCAGGTATGAATTGATATAAATCTACCAAATATTTCGACAAGATTAAAGGAAATAGGTAGAAAAGAATTCCAGAAACATTCTCTTTAAAAAGATAAATAGTAAGAATATTTACCGACCAGATAAATAATGATATTGCAAATATATTAAGTATAAAAATTGAATTTATATCAAACACAGACCAAGTTACTTTTATCAAGTAATTAAAAAATGGATAAGGATCAGTAATGTTTGCTGTGAAGTCATTTTCTAAGTTTCCGTACAAACCATTTAAAGCAGGAGGAAAGTAATTAATTTGATTTTTATAAAAATTTGAATAAGGGTGGAAAATATATATTGAAAAAATTATTGAAAAATTAGATAAGTAAATAATTTTTTTATCTAATTTTTCATATACAAATTTTGTCAGATAAAAGAATATTAGATTTATTGATATAATTATCCAAAAATTTGTTTTGAAAGTATAAGTTTTATTAAATAATAAAAAGTAACTTAATAATCCTAGAAAAGATACAGCAAAAAATAAATTGTTACTTTTAAATGAAATATTTACTTCTTTTTGCTTTGATATTTTGATATATATAACAAATACAGTGATTATCAGATAAAAAAAATAATATCCAGCATCCTTATATGAGTTTGTTAAATTTTCACTTTGTGTAAAAAATTTATAGAAATTTGCATTATTTGCAATAACAAAAATCATCAATAAACTAAAAAAAATAAATTCTTTGTAAATGTTTTTATATTTCATATTTTTAAAAAATAATTAATGACATATTCATAAATCTTAATCAAAGTATATATAAATGGTATTTAAAGTTAGTATCCTAAAGTATGCTTAAAAATTTTTTAATCGATGTCGATGGAGTTTTAACAACTGGTCAATTTTTATATTCAGAAGAAGGCAAGGCTTTTAAAATTTTTGGACCACATGATTCAGATGGACTTAAGCTAATTAAAAACAATATACATATAAGTTTTATATCTGCTGATAAAAGAGGCTTTGAAATCTCAAAAAAAAGAGTAGAAGATATGGGTTTTACTGTAGCTTTATGTTCCGAAGAAGATCGTACAAAATATATAGAGAATAATTATAATTTAGAAACATTAGCTTATATGGGTGACGGCATTTACGATGTTGAAATTATTAAAAAATCAAAATTAGGAATGTGTCCAAAAAATGCAAGAAAAGAGGCAATAGAAGTTGCAGATTTTGTAACTAATTCAAACAGTGGTGAAGGTGCTGTTTTAGATGCTTGTTTATTTATTAAAAAAAATTATCTGGATTAAAGTTTGAAAGCAACATTTGTTATCCCATGTTTTAATGAGGAAAAAAACATTCCAATTCTTTTTAAAGAAATTCAAAATATAGTTAATAAAAATGGTGATATAAATTTTATACTTGTCAACAATGGTTCATTTGACCAGTCTGAGAAAGTGTTAACTGAATTAATTAATGAATATGGTAATTTTGAAAGAATATCATTTGAATCTGTAACTAAAAATATTGGGTATGGAAACGGTGTTTTGCAAGGACTAAAACTAATTAATACTGAATTAGTTGGTTGGGTCCATGCTGATTTGCAAAACAATTTAAACAATATTGAGGTAGCTTTAGATTTATATAAAAAAGCAAAATTAGAATTTCCAAATTTTCCAATTTACATTAGGGGAAAAAGAGTGAATAGAGATAATCCTATGGACAAAATTTATACAAATTTAATGGCTATGTATACATCTTTAACTAAACAAGGATTTTATTCAGATATTACTGGACTTCCAGTACTGATGGAAACTAAACAGTATAAAAGCTGGGATAACCCTCCTTTAGGTTTTGCCCTTGATGTGTATTCTTACATATTTGCTCAAAGGAATAATTCCAAAATTATAAGATTTCCTGTAAGACTTAATCTCCGAAAACATGGTAGTAGTTCATGGAATAATGGAATTGCTTCCAAAATAAAAATGTCAATTTATTACATTAAAGAAATAAGAAATATTTAGTTTTTAACAATACAAAAGTATCATATATATGAATATGTTAAGTTTTATTAAAATTTTAAATGAAAATGTTGAAACTGTATGTGAAAAGCTTAAATCTTCATATAGAGGAAAAAATAGAACTATAGAACATCTTTCAAAAATTAAAAATAAAACATCAAAACCGGATTCAACCCTTTCGTTTATTATCAATGAAGAATATTATGATGAATTTTTATCTTCTACATTTAAAGTTCTACTCGTAACAAAAGAAACATTTGATAAGTTAAATGTCCAAGATGATATCACTTATATATTTGTTAACAACCCAAAAGAATCCTACTATTTTTTAATTAATAAAATTTATTCGACAGACAACTACCAACTAATTGACAATCACGTCGATAAATCAGCTCAAATTGATCCATCTTCTCATTTAGATGACAATGTTTATATTGGTAAAAATGTGAAGATTGGTAGAAATTGTTCAATATTAAAAAATACAATAATAGAAGATAATGTCGTTATTGGGGATAGCTGTGTAATTGGTTCAACAGGTCTTGATTCTTATATAGGTAAAGATGGCAATAGAATTTTAATTCAATCAGTTGGAGGAGTAAAAATTGAAAAAAATGTAACCATTAAAAACTTTTGTAATGTTGACAGAGGTTCAGGTGGAAGATTTACAAATATACAAAAAGGCGCATTAATAGGAAGCCATACTCATCTTGCACATGATGTTGTGATAGGAAGATCTTCTTTAGTTATTGAGGGGGCAGTTATTGCAGGTCACGTAAAAATTGGTTCAAATGTTACTTTAGGTCTTAAAACATCTATATTGCAAAATGTAAAAATTAATGACAATGCAAAAACAGGCATTGGAACTGTTGTGACTTCAGATGTAAAAATGGGGCAATTCGTTATTGGTAATCCGGGAAGAATTTTAAAGTGACAACTTACTTTAAAGATAAACTATATTCGGAAAATGAACTAGACAAGACTTTAATATTATGGGGAGAGAAAAAATTAACCTATAACGATTTATTAACTTCTTATGAATCAGTAAGTTTAGAAAACATAAAATCTGGTGATGTTGTGGCTTTAATTGGAGATTACAATCCAGTATCTATTGCTTATTTATTCAGATTAATTGATGAAAATTGCATAGTTGTTCCCATTACGAATGATACGAGAAACCAACATGATTATTTTTTTGAGAACGCTGAAGTGGACTGGATAATTGATAATGGCATAATTTCAAAAAACTCTAAATCTAAAAAACAAAAAAATATACTGATAGATAATTTAAAAGAACTTTCGTCACCTGGGTTAATTTTATTTTCTTCTGGCACAAGCGGAAAGCCTAAATCCATACTTCATAACTTGGATACTTTCTTTGAAAGATACACCAATACAAGTAAAGTAATGACCACCTTATCATTTTTACTTTTTGATCATATAGGAGGTCTAAATACTTTCTTTTATTCATTTTTTGCTGGATCTAAAATTGTATTTCCAGAAAGCAGAGATCCTAATTACATTTGGAATTTAATTCAAGAACAACAAATTGAATTACTGCCCACCTCTCCAACCTTTTTAAGGCTTTCAAAAGCAAGTGTAGATTTTAATAAAATAAATTTAGAAAAACTAAAATTAATAACTTATGGAACTGAATTAATGGAGGAATCCTTACTGCATTGGTTTATAGACTTACTTCCATCAGTAGATTTTCGACAAACTTATGGATTATCTGAACTGGGGATTCTAAGAATCAAAGGTGAATCAAAGGATAGTCTTTTTATTACAATTGGAGGCGAAACTCAATTTAAAATTATTGAAAAGGTATTACATATTAAAGCAGAAAATCCTATGCTTGGGTATTTAAACTCTGAAAACCCATTTGACGAAGAAGGATTTTATAATACCAAAGACATTGTGGAAGAAAAGGGCAACTTTTTTAAGATACTTGCGCGAGAGACTGACCTAATAAATATTGGAGGGCAGAAAATTAACCCATTAGATTTAGAAACTTTTCTTTTGTCACTCGATGAGATCAAGGATGCAAGCGTATATGGTGTTCCAAATAAAATATTAGGTAATACTCTAAAACTTGATATAGAGTTAAATTTAGGTATTACATTAGAAAAGAAAGTAATTAATAAAATTATTTTAGATAAGTTCCCACCCATTTTTAGACCGTCTAGCATTAACTTTATAGATAGCCCACAATATAATCATAGATTTAAAAAAATGAGGAATAATAATGAATAAAGATGAAATCCTGGAAACTATAAATAACAAAATTAATGAAATATCTGAAGAATTCGAGCTTGAGTTGAATATTGAAGAAAATCTTATATATGTTTATTCAGAAAAAGGAACTTTTGATTCAATGATGCTTGTTGCGCTACTGGCAGAAATAGAAGAAGATCTACTTGTAAACAAAAATATAGAAGTTTCTTTAACTAGTGATAAAGCAATGTCAAAGAATACTCCCTTCGAGTCAAATTTATCAATCTTAAATCTAATTTTAGAGTTAGATTAATGAAAACAGCTGTTGTTACAGGTGCTACAAAAGGTGTTGGATTTTATTTAGCTAATAAGCTAATTGATAGTGGTTACAAAATTATTAACATATCAAGAAGTGATTCTAAAAATTTTATTAATTATAACTATGATTTAACAAAAGTTGAAAACATATCTGATTTGGTCAAACAGATAATAAAAAATGAAGGAACACCAGATTTATTAATTAACAATGCTGGAATTGCATCAATGAACCACACACTATTAATGAAAAATTTAAAAATCGAAGAAATAATTAATTTAAATTTAATTGCACCAATTCTACTAACTAAAGAGTTTGCTAAGTTTATGTTAAAAAAAGAATCAAAGATAATGAATATTTCTACAGTAGCAGTTCCTCTTCTACTTGAAGGTGAAGCTGTATATGCATCAAGTAAATCAGGACTAGAAACTTTCACACAAATATTCGGTAAGGAAGTTGATAGATTTAAATTAGAAATCACATGCTTGGGCTTAACACCTTTACAAACTGATTTAATCAGAAATGTACCTACTGAAAAAATACAAGATATTATTGAAGCACAGCCAATTAAAAGAGAATTTACATTAGATGATGTATGGATATTCACAAAAGAATATTTAAATTCTAAAAAAAATGAAATGAATGGGAAAGTATTTTATCTAGGTGGTTTCAAAAAAAGATAATCAAAGATTATTTCATTAAAGATACTTAATATATCTATATGAATAAAAAAGTAATAATATTTATATTACTAATCTTAATTAGTTGTAACAGTTCAGACGAAAACATTAATGAAACAAGCAATCAAATATTAGACGAAATAACAGTAACATCAGTAGCTATATCATCAACTACTACATCAACATCATCATCAACTACTACCACTATTTTTGAATGTTTGGGTGATGACAATACTATGGTCAATTTTGAGAATATAAAAAATATTCAAAAATTTTTAAACAAATATGGTTTTGATGCTGGCGAGGAAGACGGCTATTTAGGCTCCCAAACTGTTAATGCATTAATTAGATTTCAAATTTATGCTGGCTTAAATGCAGATGGAGATCCTGGTCCAAATACTAGAAGTGCAATGAATAATTGGACAGGTTGTGAAGAGAAAGCTGAGTCAAACATTATAGAATCTGAAACATCTACAACAACATCTACAACAACATCTACAACAACATCTACAACAACAACTACTCTTCCGATAGAAAATTTAAATAATAAAAGATCTAAATCATACGGTTATCTCCCTTCAGTTTCAATTACTACTAATGAAATAATGAGTGTATTTAAAGGATTTGAAGAAACCTCTTCAATTTGTGGAGTTCCATATATTAATAATTTATCTTCTGGTGCAATTAATTTATATGAAAATGGATTGTTGCCTTATGCATCAGTTAAAAATGAATTATTTACAGAATCTATATCTACAGCTGAGATTGTCAATGTAACTCCAAGTACATTCACAGTTAATGTTATTGGTAACGGAGATAAAAATTTTAAGTTCTATTTTATAAAACCTTTTGAAAGTAACTTAACAATTCTTTCACCAATTAGCATTACAACTGCACCAGGATTAACTACTGCTGTATTTGATAAAACCAACTTAGAACAGGGATATTGGTTTTTTAGTTTTGCAGAAAACAATTCAGGTCAAATTGTTAAGTCTGTTGGTTTGCGAGAGATTCTTGTATCTAATGAAATCATTCAAACTCAAGGATCAGACAACGAAATTGATACTATTTTCTTTCTTAAAGATAATCAGAATATTTCAGAAGGCCTAAACCTCAATAATGCCAATAATATCAAATTATTTTATACTACTAAAAATTTATATGACACAAGAGATGATACAACAAATAGTATCTCCAATACGACAAACACTTTGACTCTAAAGGATGACAATCAAGCTGGAAAAGGTCAGATTATTCAAATAGGCAGAGAGCTTATGCTAGTTACCGCAATTAGTGGTAATACTTATACTGTTGAGCGAGGATATCTCAATACTCAAAAGGAAAATCATTCAGCTGGTACAAGTGTAAAAGTCATTAAGAACATTTCAAAAGAACAATTAAAAAGTAGTTTTGCATATGCTGTTGTCCGGTCAGAGTTGGGAATGCGATATCAGATAGCATTAGGCAGTGAATTAACCCTTAATCAATTATCAACTGAAAATTGTCCAAATGGATTGTATTCATTTGAAGAGATAACAATTTTTTCATGGAGGCCACAAGGTTCGTCAGTTTCTTATTCAAGCACAAAACTTGATAGAAATAATCCGATTTTTGATAAACAGTTTTTGATAAATAATTCATATAATTACAGTCCTCCATCATTACTTAGCAAAGATAGCAATGGTAATTTTCTAAACTTAGGACCAAAAAATACAATTGTTGGTTCTGGTGATAAAGTAGTATTTGATTTTTCTGGCATAAACATTGGAACAAATACTTTAAAATTTGTTGAATTAAACTTTACCTTGAACCCTTATAAATCATCTGGAAAATTATCTAAATCAAAAAACCTTTTTCTTGATGTTTCAGATAATTATATTTTTGAAATTAACATAAATGACGAATGGGAATCCGGATACAAATATATATTTGAATCCATATCTTTGTATGATGAAGTCTCAAAAACTACTTTTAAAAATAATAAAAATGTAATTTATGACTATACATTAACCAAAGATACACACGATAGTTATTATTTAGATCAATTTATTTTTATAATTCCATAAAGTTAATAAATTAACATTTTAAAATTTTAAGGTGTCAAAATTTCAGTATTACCACCCATTCCAAAATGATTAGTACAGTATATATAAAGCTGGTTTGGAGTATTTGATGTTATTTCAATTTCAATATAAGCCCCTGGATTTC
>MDTG01213721.1_pt1 | contig 21590 bp, 12 predicted proteins | sample 811421 | NCBI WGS metagenome assembly MDTG01 (sample SAMN05326645, study PRJNA326480) | marine metagenome | isolation source: seawater | place: Pacific Ocean: South East | collected 2011 | reverse complement strand
CGTTTGAGAGAGAGAGAGAACGAACGAACGAACGAACGAAAGAAAGAAATCGCGGAGAAGAAGAAGAAGAAGAAGAAGAAGGACGGTCGGGGCGCTGTTTTTTTTAGGAGGCCACCAAACCAGGAAAGGAGAGAGAACACGAACGACGTTGTTTCGCCGTTGGATGAAACACGACGCGAAGATGAAGTCGAAGTCGTCCTCGTCGAGCGCGAGAGAGAAAGGACGCGCGCGATTGGACGCGTATCGGATGCGGAAGAAGAATTCGTCAGCGGCGTCCGTGGCGGAAACGACGAGGAGGAGGACGACGTCGTCAGCCGCGGATGATACCAGCGGAGTCGTCGAAAAGATAGAAGCGGAAGAGATGCGCGGTGGAAAAACAAAAGAAGAAGAAAAAGAAGTTAAAGAAGAAGAAGAAGAAGAAGAAGCAACGGAAAGAAGACCACTGCCGCCGCCACCGCTGCCACCGCCGTCGAGAGTAGAAGAAAAAGAAGTTAAAGAAGCGCATAGACCCACGTCCCCCGCTTCACCTTCGTCTCCTCGTGTATCTGATCAGAGCTTTGCGAACATCCGCGAGGCGGCAGCGGCGTCGGCGTCGGTGAGAGAGAAAGAGAAAGAGAAAGAGAAAGAGGAGCAACTTCATCTTCTTCGAGAACACGAACGGCTACAAAAACGAGCGCTCGAGGAGAGAGAAGAAGAACTGGAAGCCTTGAGAGGGAGGTTGATCGAAACGAAAGAGATGTTGAGCGAAGAGCGTTTACGCGCGGAGGAAATGAGGGAGACTATGAAACGAGTTGAATTGAGAGCGACGACGGCGGAAGAGACTTTGAGAGCGTACGCTAGCATAGTACCGGAAGCTACAACTACTGCAAAAAAAGAACCCGTAGAAGAAAAAGAGAAAGAAGAAGAGCATTTGATAGAAATAGCACAACGACGAGATGAAAACGAACACGACGTGAGCGAACGAGACGTTTTGAAAAGCGCCAGGGACGCCATGCGCCGCGAACGAGACCAAGCCATCGCGAAGCAGAGAGTAGCAGAAAACAAAGCCTTAGAGTTTGAAGAGGAGTTACGAGACGCAGAGTATACAATCATGGTTTTACGACAAGATGTGAAAGCGGCCGAGGAGCAACAATGCCAAGACGAAAATGAGCAAGGCAATGATGATGATGAAGAAGAGTTTAGAAATGAGAAGCAAACTAAAGCGGAAGCCACGCTCATCACCGAACTCAACGCCGAAAGACGCAAGAACGAACAACTCGCCGAAGCATTGCACCAATCGAAGGAAGAAATATCTGTGTTACAAAAGGTATCGGAAAAGACGAAATCGATGGCGGATAAAGTGGAAACCGAGGCGGACGAGTTGGAAAATGCCATCGTCGCTGGCGAAGAAAAGACGAGGAAATTGGCGAAATCATTGTTGGAAGAACGTAGGAAAGTGAAGAATCTACGCGAAACGGTCGACATTGTCGCACGATTGGTTGAGAAAATGACAACGCTAGAAACCGATAATGTAGAAGGGGAGGATAATGCGGATAAAATCGCGACAAGTTTTGTGACCGAGTCGCCCTTTCTTCGCTCGCGTAAAACCAAATCGCGATTGACGAATGAAGAGGTGTTGGAAGAATCCTTACGAGAAGAAGACGAGATGTTCGACGACGAAACGTTCTTTGAGAAAACCATCGAGCGCGTTAAGAACGCTTTAGATTACAAGATCGATCACCTTGAGAGTTTCGCGTGCGAGTACGTCGACAAAGCGAAAGAACTCGGCGTCTTACTCACCGAAGCCGACGATGAGATTGTCGCGCAGCAAGAAGTCGTCGAACAACTACAATTGCAAAGAGACGCTTTGTTGGAAGAAATCTACTCTCGAGACGAATATCTGGACTCGATTGAACGCGATTTGGATCAAATGCTACAAACAGAAGGCAAACTTCGCGAAGAAGTGTCGAGCAAAGAAAAACTCGTGTTCGAAGAGACGGCAAAGAACGATAAGCTCATGACGCTCATCGAAGAGCAAGCCATGTGGACATCATCGTTGAATACGAAGAATGGCACGGACAAAGAAAACGTCGATCCATCTTCTTCTCGTGAAGCACTTGATAACGACGACGACACTCAAAACGATACCGACCGCGATCGATTTGAGCGCGTGAAAAGAGACACCGACTTGATTCTCAACTACTCCAAATCGGCGCCAACCACGCCCGCGAAAACGCGAAGGATACGCTCAAGCAATAAGAACGGAATCAACATCGCGAAGGACGTATACGCGCCTTTACTAGTCACAATAGAGAAACGTTTGCATCAACTCAAGGACGATCGACGGAAATTAGCGGCCTTTGGCGGTCCGTCCTTGAAGCAAGACCATCGAGAATCGATTTGATGCGTAGCCTTAGGATTAATGTTAGAGTTTTAAAATGTAAAATGCGGCATAATTATTTCATAAACAGAGAGAGAGAGAGAGAGAGAGAATGAAAGAGAGAAAGAGACGATGCGTGACGTCGTTTGTCTCATATCATTTCCTCATCTCTCTTTTCTCTCTCTCGAGAGTTCTCTCGACATTCAGAGCTTTTGAAGGCGACGAGTTTTCCTTAGTAAAACATTCGAACGAGCACCATTTTTCTCGTAGGAGAAATGGAGTAATCGAATCGAAAGAAGAAGAAGAAGGCGATGTGCGCGCAGAGTCTGGACTTTACGATCTCGAAGAATATGACTACGTCGATGGTGACTACGAATACACGGATTACGACGTCGATCGTGGAGATTATGATGATTATAAAGAAGAAGATGAAGACGACGGAGAGATGCTATACAAACACTCCGCACACGGCACCCAACTGGTGGATGCAAAGCGAGAGCGGATGATGCGAGAGAAGCATCGAAACGCCAAGGATTTAATCGAGAAATACATATACATAGATGGCAATAAAAGTACTGGAAATAGACATCCTATGATTGGTCCTTTGTTCCCTTGGAGATTCGATAGTTTCGGTAACCCATTGACCTTGGACGAGATACGAAGGGGTATCGGTGTAACCGAGGAAGCGTGGAGGGTGGAGAAGGAGAAAAGTATGGAGCAGAGGACGTTTAAGATTGATCACGTCCAAGGGAGAGTGAAGCGTAGTGGAGAAGAGGAAAAGAGTAGGATACCGAAGGTGTCATTGACGAAAGTGAGAAGGAAAACGTTAAGATGGACGAAACGAGCGACAGAAATCGTTTTGAGAGACGTGAGGAAGTTACAGTTTCCAACGGATTGCGACGAGAGTAAGATTTTGATCGTACCTTTGGAACAGTGTCCATTAGGATGTCGATTGCACATTTATTTGCAGCGCGCGTTAGTTTTAGCGATGGGTTTGGAGAGAACTTTAGTTTTATTACCGCCATGGGATTCTGGCATGGACCATTTGTTCATGCCGTTGACGAAGTGCACACTGAGGATGGGCGAGAAGAATAGTCCAAAGAAAGACATAAGAGTAAAGTTGGCGACGGCGATTGAAGTGTTGAGACCAATCATGTATACCGCGCACGGTGCGCCGCACGAAAAAATATTCAAGTTTGTTGAGACAGTTCGCGAAGTCGTGGATGGCTATGACAAATCTACGTGGGGTTCACTTTCTCACGTGCAACGGATTAAGGAAGTGACCGAGAAAATTGGAGATTTGATCGATAAAACTGTAGAGGACAGCAAAGAGAGTAAAAATCCAATCGCGTTTGATCGCGGGAACGAAGTATTGCACAGAGAAGATGTTGTCAACGCGGCGATGACGTTTGTCATGCACTTATGCCCGTACCTTTTGTTTCTACAGGGCGAGAACCCGAGCGAAGAGTTATTGGAAGGATACCGGGACGCCATCATTTGTCACAATGGCCGATGCGATGGCGTGGACATACGATCACTCGGCGATTCTATCCCCGTAGGACTTGATCTCGACGGTCCAAATTCGCAGATACCCGCTTCTGTGTGGCGGAACATTCGCTCGGAATTGACTGCCGGCGTCGCGTCGAAAGCGAACCGCGAGATGATCGAATCGGAGTGGCGCAGGAAACGTGACGAATTTAATGAACGAATTGGTAACCGAGGCTTTTCGAACGAGTTTGACAACGAACGCGAAGCTGCTGCAGAGTTCACGATTCGCCAATTCAATCCATACGAAAATCTTCCGCTACCTGGAACTCGTGATGACGACGAGTACTCGAAGATGTATGATGTGATACCGTACGATCCGCCGATGGTCATTTCGCACATGTTAGACGCTGAACTCGGATGCAATGATTTTATATCCTCGTGCCAAGCGCATTTTATGTACATGTCCATGTTAACATCCAGCGTTATCCTCCGTCCCACGAAAGAAACCACCGAAATGCTCTCGGAACGGTACTTTGAGAACATTCACAAAGTGCGATCGCCTACCGTCATCCTTCAAATCCGACAATCGGATAAAAGAGGCGAAGACCCGTACTATAACGTCTTTGGTGGCTATCGAGCGGTGACGCGATACATATCGGCGTTAAAAACACTCGCAGAAAGCACGAAAAAGTGTTGGAAAACCATCTTTGTCATGACGGACTCAGGTCAAGTCATCAAGGAAGTTCGCCAACGTTACAACCGAGGCGAGATCCTCTTGTGCGGCGAAAAACCAATGTTGGTCTTTAGCAAACACGCCGCGGGAATGGACTTGCAAACCCCCGTCTTCGCTTGGGCCTTACGCGAAACCTCCATCGATGACGCTAAAATGAACAGCAAATCCCCGTTCACGCGCGAACGCGCGTTTGTCGCCGAATTGTTACTGGCGGCTAAAATAGGCGACTTTGTCCTCGGCGACGGCAGCTCGAACATTTACTTGACCTTACTCGAACTTATTGCCAGTCGTAAACGTGTCGCTGACCTCCCACAACTCGTCAAAAACCATCCTTTACGGTTCCTAAAAGTCTACGAAACGAAATCGTACTTCACTGGTCAATCCAGGTGCGAAAACTTCGACCCGGCTTCACACGCGTGCCTGTGGGTCTCCTCTCTCGGCGCCGCGCCGTTACTCGGATGGTATTCCGTCTTGTTGAACCAGCCGTTCGTAAACGGAATGCCGGTCGTCCTTGAATACGCCAGAATCCACAGGGGCGAGTGGACGAGAGAATTCTAGCAGTAGTAGTAGTTGTTGCTCGTTTTAGTGTTAGCGCGCGAGTACGCCCGCTCGAGGACTCCCGCATGTTCAGAGTTTAGGGTTTACTCAGGATTTTATCTTCATTTTTGTGCGCATCACATTTTAATCAGAAACGCGCCGCGCGTCTTTCGCATCGTCATCGCTCATGGTACGGTTTCGAGCAAGCATCGAATCTCTCTCTCTGTTTCCTTCTTTTGTCTCACCACCTTTCTTGTGTGGTCGATTTGATTCCTTTCTCTCTCTTTCTCTCTCTTTTTTGCGTGTGCCCGCTTTGGCGTGCCTGCTCCAAATCTGATCGAAAATATCTGCGCCCTATCTCGCACAGGTTGCCACGGCAGAAGGGAACGTCGGCCTGGCCTTTGGCCTGGTCATCATTGCGGGTTTATCCACGACGATAGGTTCCATGTTCGTGTTTTGCTCGGATTACGCGAACGTGAAACTTCTCGCCGGTGCGCTAGGAATCTCAGCCGGGGTTATGATATACGTCTCGTTCGGGGAAATATTCGGGGTGAAAGCGGTGGACTCATTTGAGGAAATCGAAGGGATAGATGGAGCCGAAGCGACGAGATACGCGACATTTTGCTTTTTTGGAGGAATAGTTATCACGTATCTTCTGGATTGGTTGGTTCACACGATTGCGAGAGTGCACGAGCAAAGGTCGGGGGATAAGACGGTGACGGCGTGTCACGAGGACGGACACAAACATTGCGGGATGATGGAGAAAGGTATGGCGGATATTAACCGGAAACAGAGTCAATCGGATATGTCGTTTGAGTTAATGGAAGAAGAAAAGAAAACGGCAGCGAAGAAACAACCGAAAAAAGGTGCCGTCGCGAATCCGGCATCAGACGACCACGAACATCACGAACGTGTAGCAAACTCACAGGAATTGGAACACGTTGACTTATCGACCGTACCACACACACCGTTAGACACGCAGGACCGTGCTGCGTTAAAAAATATGGGCATGCTTACCGCTGTTGCGATCGCCATTCACAATTTCCCGGAAGGATTGGCCACGTTCATCGCCGCTTTAGCCGATGCAAAATTGGGCGGCGCTTTAGCCATCGCCATTGCAATTCACAACGTTCCAGAAGGTATCTGCGTCGCTATGCCGGTATATTACGCCACTGGTTCGAAATGGAAAGGCTTCTGGTGGTCGTTCATTTCCGGCGTAACCGAACCCATCGGCGGTTTGATCGGCTATTTGATCTTAAACGGCAATAGCATGTCCGCCGCGGCGTACGGAACACTCTTCGGTATCGTTGGAGGCATGATGGTGTACATATCCTTGAGAGAGTTGGTTCCAACGGCTCTAAAGTACGACCCAAGTGATAAGTTTGTCACCAACTGCGTCTTTTGTGGCATGGCCATCATGGCTGCGTCCCTCTTGCTCTTTCAAGTGTAACGTAACTCAAACGCGATTGAGAGACAGAAAGGAGTGGTATTATTGATTATATGCGTACCGAGCAAGCCGGAGAGACACGAAGAACACTCGGAGCGTGCGGACGTTCCAAAAATTAGAACCTGGTGTGCGTGTATTGTGACTACATCCATACTAAACAAAACTATACTAAGCTATTCAATTGTCTGACTTACGTTCGCGCGGCTTTCGTCTCCTTATTTTTTCCTTTCCCCGCCGCCGTTTTCAGCGCGTCTTCGAACGTTTCCGTCACGTGTTCGCACACGCTCACCACATCCAGCAGTGCGTCTCGCATCGCCCCATCTGTTGTCACTGGTGCTATCGTTTGTACTCGCACGTTCACTTTCCGTTCCATCGGGTGCGGGACCGAGTAGCCGGCGAGCGCGACGGCGGGGTTTTTGTTCAACTGAAATCTCAGACAGTTCCCGAGCGTGTGGTCTTCGTCCTCGAGCGCGTACGTCGCTTCGAACGCGGACGGATTCGCCGCCGTAGGGTTCGACCCGACCGTGCGGTCGTCTTTGGCGGACGACGGATCGCGCATCCTTCGGGGTCGTCTTTCGCGTCTCTGTGTGTGTGTGTGTGTGTGTGTGTATCGATGGCTATGCGCCGCTCGCTTTTTTGCGCGCTTTAATTTTGGAGAATCGAATCCAATTGAGAATTGGAATTAAGAATTCCTCACAATAATAATAATAATAATATTTATAGCGTCAGAAACGCGCGAGACAGCGACGCGGAGACACCAGAAACGAGCCGCTCATGCAACAAGCGACGACGACACTTCGGACGAGCACTTTGTCTGCCACCACCACCATCACGCGGCGCGCTTTTGGTGGTGTTTGCAGTCGGAATGGAATCGAGACAACGCGTTGTTTTTCCCGACGGCTCCAACGGACGCCACCTGAAAGAAGAATGGCGCGTCAAAGTCGCGCGTCCGGAGGAGGCGCGGGAGGCGACCGAGGCCAAGACGACCCGGACGAAAGCGAGACAAAACCATCTTTTGGCGGCGGTACCGATTCCAACGGCCGCATGCACGTGCCCACCGACGCGTTCGGCGGGATGAGCCCGGAGTTTAAAGCCGCGTCCGCGTTGAAAACGCTGTTTACGATGGTCGCCGTTCGAATCGTCTTGGCGCAAGAGGAAGGGTACGATAACGAAGGCGGGGGAGGGACGCCAACGTCAATCGCACTCGGAAAGTTCTTAGAAGAGAATCCGCTGAGAGATGGGAACGAGTGGTTACAGAAGATGTTGGAGTGCGAATAGACGGAAATGCGATTGATTGCTTTGAGGTTGATTGAAGTAAGAAAAGCGTACGCGGAGAACCAGTTTGACTTCAACGACGTGAAGAAAACGGCGAGGGATGAAATCACGAAGGATAACGATAAGCTGATGCTTGATTACATGAAACAGAGTTTGAGCGCGGAATGATCGATGTATTTGTAATATTGTGTATTTTCAAAATTATTTATTATAATCTAAGCTAAATATCCACGACAGTTTTGACTGGCGCAATAGCACGGCACTTTACCGTCTTCTATTTCAAATCGATAGTTGTACGTCATTTCCGTACCCGCGGGAACGTCGACTCGTGCGAAAAAACAGACGTGGTGTTCACCACCGGATTTAATGATTTTCGTATACATGTTTGGATCGCACGAGTGATTCGTAAATCGAGCAATGTTGCCCATGTTCGTACAATCGACGACGGTGTGTTCATCCGCGCGCAAAAGGTAGCAATCGGTGCCGTCACGTTCATAACGAGCTTCTCGTAGATCCGCAATGGGGTTTCGAACGAGTTCGCCGCGATAGATGATAACCATTGCACCGGCTTTGATTGGGACTTTTGAAATCAACCCCCAACCGTGGATGGCTGATTTCCCAAACGTTAACCGTTTCTTGACCGTGTTTGTACATTCGATAATGCGCTCCTTTAACGATAAACCGGTACCTTCGAGAGGACCTTTCTCCACGACAGCTCCTGACACACCACCCAACAACTTAGCGGATTGCGATTTTTTATACTTCTCTTGCCACTCTTCAGGAGTATACGATCGACTGGTGACCAGTGCTCGACGCAAACCACCCCGCGTGCCTCTCACGATGTAAGGTTGCAAACCGACGTATTGTCTTTTTCCAGTTTTCGGTGGTGGACCTAAGTTCCTTGCTTTCAACAAATCCGAAGCTTTGGGAGGTTGCACGCCTAAACGCTTATACACGTTTAACTGAATCTCTCGCAATTGCGCTGGCGTTAAACCTTGACCAAACTTTTTCATTCCGTACGTTTGATTTGCGTCCGTTTGTTTGTTCTTTCTTTTCTTCTTCTTCTTGGATAGTCGAACGCCAAATCCTTCCAACCATTTACCTAAAGGCAACAAAACACCGCCCACAACGCAAACACGAATCGAGACACGCCATTTCTTCGAAAATGGCATTCCCGCGTGGTCTTCATACTTTTTAGGGTCGTGGTACACCGGGGGCGCATCGGGCGTCGGCCGACATTTTTCGCACAAACATCGAATAATGGATTTGCGAGTATTGTATTCACCGATAATGTTGCGACAGACGACGGAAACTTCAACCGGAAGTTCTGGGTGCCATGAATCGTCGTCTTCATCCGTCTCTTTCTTCACTAAATCATTCATCTTGGAGTTGTTTTTTAAAAGCTCTTTCCTTTGCTCTCGTTTCAAGCGTTTTTCGGCTTTTGCTTTTTCGTACACGATGTCGTCATCGCCCATAAATTTCGGCTTTTTCAGCTCAATTCGTCGATCGATTTCGTCGTCCGGAAACTCTTGCTCAATTTCACAGTCCGCAAATCTAGGTTCGGGGTTACGCTCACACGTCCACACGTCTGCATCGTCTTTCGCCAACGCTTCCGCGATGGATTGCGGCACTCTTCGCCACTTTCGGCAATCGTCGTTTTCGCATTGTACCCACGCTTCGCACTCGCGGTCTTCATCGTCGCTCTCTTCGTCGTCGTCGTCAAAGATACTTTTAAATTTCGACGGATCTAACGGTTTCGATGGCTTCCGAGGTCCAGGCTTCCTAGCCGTCGCAGCCAATGCGTGCGCACGCTCTTGAGTGTAATCTTCGTCCTTCGACGCAGCGACTTTGGGAATGAAGGAAAGATCCGGCCATTCATCGTGGTGTAATGTCTCATCGGTCTTTCCATCTAACCATTTAATCGCAAACTTTGGATCATTTAGCGACAACATGTCCGTTTTAATAGCTTTTAACCCCTCCTCATCGTCGAATTTTAATCTATGTCTGCATCCGGTTCTCGTCACAACGGCCTCGATGATAGTGGCTTTCACAAATACGGATTCTTTAAACGTCGCCGTAGATGCGTCGATCGCTATGCGTCTGCCTTCCAAATTTTTTGCCTTCTCTTCCATCGTCGTCTTCTTCTCGTCTGTTTTACCAAAATTATCCAAATCAATTTCAATATTCTTCAAAGCGAGTTGTCCAACTGGATAGACGGGCTTTTTTTTCGGCAGAGGCGGTAAGCTCGGATCGCGCTCGAGATTGACGTGTTTTGTCTTTCCTTTCGGGAAAGGTCGTCCAGCTCGAGACAGGACGGTGATTTGCGGATGCCTGTCTAGCCAGGAGCCAAAGGTTTCATACCCGACTCGTTCTGGTCTTGATGGATTGCCACCTTCGGGTAAAATTTTGATGGAGATTCTCCATTTTTTTGCATGTCCCATTCCGCAATGATATTCCCACCTGTTGGATTCCCATAGGGCAGGAGCGTCTTTGCCAAAATCGTTTACAAGATTCACGCACCGCGCGCAATGGCATTTGATGTACGTGTCGGCTGGGCGGAAGGTTCCAATTGTAGATTTGCAGGAAACAGAAATATTTGGCAAGTTCGGGTCGCCAACGTTGTCGGCGGGCAACGGTAAACCACCCGGGAGAACTGGAGGGGCGTTGATATCGTCAGGCTCCGCCTCGGCTCTAGGTTTTGTGACTGCAGCTTTGGCGAGTTTCTCAGCAATCTTTCTTCGCTTTTCTTGGTCGCGTTCCTCTCGACGTTTCTGAATCGCTCGTTGTTCTTCCTCTAACTGCAACTCTCGTTCGTTCTTTTCGCGCTCCTCGATTTCTTTTTGCGCATCGTTGTCCTCGTCACTATCTTCGTCCTCAGAATATCTAGCACGTTCGTCATCAGAGTCGTTGTGAACTAATCGCTTTCTTATTTTTGGTTTGTTGACGTCATCACCGTCGTCGATGTCGGCTTCCGTTCTAGGGTGGCCTTTTGGGATGTACGGGCGCAATTTCGCGCACAAACCATCGCCCTCAGAATCAGACAAGTCTGAATCGCTCTTGTTCATAATTTTGTCCAACTCGCGTTGCTCCCGCTTTTTCCGTTTTTCTTCCTCCGCTTCAAGCACTCGTTTGACTCTTTTTGAGGCTTTCGTTTTGATCCAAGGTCCACTGACGATGACACCGTCGTTTCCATCCTCGCCGTAGCGCATGCCTTCGACACAACCAAACCTTTTCTGACGTTCCTTGTCTACTCGGCAATGTCGATGGCAATAACTGATTAAGTGCATGGTGTCGTCTTCCGGGTCCTCGTCGGCATCTCCATACTCGTCGCCTTGGTCCATGAACAAACCAGCAGCTCGGGCACACAGTGGATGGTACGCTAAAAAGCAACCCGGATGACAACATTGTACTTTCGTCCCGCATCGCTGTTTGCAAATAGTACACAGCAACTCCCAGCGTTCGCGTTGAATTGCAGCTATGTTGTCGATTGGTTCCATCGTTTCGACGTCCAAAACCGTCGTTTCGGGAATCCACTGACAACACGTCGAGTGTGCCCAAACGCCGTCCACGGTGGTTGGTTTCAAAGCACCTCCTACAACAGGACAAAGGCAACACTTGGGCATTTCAGAGACTACACCACCGGTATGTTCACACGCGCGACACAACCAACCCACTGCTTGGTCTGGAATCTCGTGAACGCCGTAACAACTTTGATGAACGGTAACTTGACATCCTTCGCACGTGATTAATTGATCGAAATCGAAATCGCGCTCGTCGTCGCATACGGCGCATCGATCCACCGTCTGTGCGATGTGAATGGATTTGTACTCCTCGATTTCTTGGTCTTCTTCCACTATTTTCTTGTTATATTTCTTATCTTGATCCGGTTTAACTTTCTCCTTCTTCTCTCGTTCCTTATACTTTCTTGCAGGCGCGCCATCTAGCCATCGACCGACAGGCATGCGTTCCGGAACAACCATCCGTAACGACGCTTTCCATTTTTTCGCTTGTCCCATCCCAGCGTGCTTTTCAAACTCTGTCGCAGTCAAAGAACCTTGCTGGCCTTGACAAGTAGAGCATAAACACACGACGCGATACTCTTGGGTCAAAAAGTCACCTTTGACGCCGTTACACACAACTTGCACTCGCTCTGGGCGTTCGCTGAGATCTTTTGGAACGAGCGACCAATCGACGCGCGATTTTCTCGTGTATTGCGCAAACGGTACGCCAGAAAGACCAATTCTTCGTTCAGATGCGAGCTGGGCTTCTCTCTCGGCCAACATTACTTTTAAGTTAGAATCGCCATCATCCTTTTCCATTTCCTTTGTCGTTTTCGTCTCCTTCTGCGCTTTCTTCTTCGTTGTTCGATTCTTCTTCGTGGGATCGTCCCCTTCTTTACCTTTATCTTCTCCTTCGAAATCTTCGTCTTCGCCCTCTTCTAATTCGTCAAATTCTTCCTCCGCTTTCTTTATATTCGCCGCGATAATCTTTTCTGCGTGTGTTATATTTTGGCGTTGTTGTTGTTGTAGCATCAATTTCTTCTCTTGTTCCTTCGCATCTACCAAAGGGATGGCCTTTGCCAGTTTCGCTTGTAACGTACCATTTTTCTGCATTTTCAGAAGAGCGCTTCGAAATCTCATCGCCGCTTCGCTCGCCTGCACTTCGTATTTCTGTTTTTCCTCTTTTGAAAGTTTCTGCCAGGCCATGCCTTGTAGTCGATACACCTCCGCATGGTTTGCAATTTGCTCCAGATGGTTCTGTGCTTTATACCTTGCGATGAAATCAGCACCAAAAAGTTGCCACGCAGTTTTTGGCCGACTGGGTAACTTTCCAGCTTTCGTCGCGCCCGGCGGGGAGCTTAGTTTGTTCTTCTCCGTTGCAGGCTTCACTGTATTTCCAGCCAGAGGCGGCGAAAACATGCCGAGACTCGTATTCGTCACGGCAGCGCGTGGACCTGTGTCCTGGCCTGCATTATTTTTAGCATCGTTTTGCGCATAGTTCTTATCATTATCTTTGGCATGGACGCCATTTTTTTTCTGGAACATATCTTCATTTATACTAACGTCACCACACATTACGTCATCTTTTACTTTCGCGAGCGCTTTTGGTAGTTTCGGTATTTGCGAGAGTAATTTTTTCCTCTCTATTTCCGCCTCTCGCGCCTGTCTGGCGGCTTTAATTTTCATGGCTTCTTTATCAATCTTTCCAGCCGCACACGTAGGACAATTATACGGAATCTCTTCCTCTTCTCTCCCTTCCTTGAGCGCTTCCGCTTCATTCTTCAAAATCTCCGCCGCGGTCGTGTCGCACGTATCGTGCACCCACATCTCGCACGTGTCGCATTGAATCATTGGCCCACAATTCGCATAGTGCCAGACCTTTCCACAGCATGGACAATATTGTCCTTCCCCGTGCATTTTCGCGCACAGCAAACAAAACTGCTTCGCGTCGAGTTCTTTTCTCACGCAATTCATGCCGCACGAAGCGCATCGGAGTCCATTTTTCATCAACGTCTTTTGCTTCTTAGTCTTGTGGTAGCTCGTGCTCGACGCAGCGGCACTCGTTTTCTTCTTGTGTACGTTAGCATTCGATGTAGACGCGTTCTTCTCACTCTTCTTCCTTTTTCGATTGTTCATCCCATAGTCTTCGTCCTCCGTATCCTCTTCGTCCGTGTCGTCGGCGTCTCTCTCCTCCTCATCTTCATCTTCTTCTTCTAAATGCGACACATCCTCAGCAAAACCTAACCTAGCCGTCCCAAACTGCTTGAACACGGCGTCAATTTCCTTCACCGCGGTTTCAAATGCTCTCGGCCTCATCCGTTTCGGCAACACCTGCTTTTTACAGGTCCGTGCGTTCTCTTCGTCGAACGGTGCTAACTGCTCCTTCACCGCCCAACAATAATCTCGGTCGTGTTTTTTAATCGATGCCGGGCCGTAAAACATAACGCACACGGCATCTGGAACGCACGACGCTCTCACCGCGCTCGGCGCTTCGATCGGGTCGATCAATTTCCCCGGCCAAAACGGTTCTATCGCCCGTAAAGTCGCTTTGCAAAAGACCAAATCGCCGACATGGTAGTGGTTTAAGTCGTTCGGTTGTTTAGGGAAGACTGCCCAGGACGGCGGCGGGTCCACCGCCCAGTCCATCGACGCCTTCTTCTTCCCCGCACCGTCTCAAACAAAGCGTTTCGCGGACGTTTGTCGCTTTTCGCGCGCGCAGAATTAGATATGCGCTTGTGTTGTGCCGTATGAATGACGGCCCAATTTGCCCTCAAATTATACCTCTTTTTTTTTTTTACGAAGGGGTCCAAGAAGGGATTTTTTCACTTTTTTGGGTGAAGAAACGAAGAAAAAAAACAAAACAAAAAGAGATGAAGTCGCTCGCGTTCTACATGTGATGATGCTCTCAAAATACAAGGAGACATACAGCATAAATAGAAATTAAATAACGGGGGGATAAACATACAGTACACTAATGGTTGAAGAGAGCTCTTTCCTCTCTTTCCTCACTCTCTCCCTCGCTCAAACGCGCAAACGCTTCTCGTTTTATTATCGAGAAGAGGGCAAGGATTTGCACATCTTTTGGACGTACTTGACGACGCCGATGCTGTGGTCCATCTCGTCGGTTAAACCGAATTCGACGACGCCGTCTTCCACCGGGACGCAGATTATGGTTTTTAATCCGGCTCTCTCTGCTTGGACTTTTCGCTGGAAGGACCATCCCGGTAACAAGGAAATGTCTTCGTGCCACTCGTAGTTTCCAGAGTGGCAGACGCGCCCTGGCATGCCAAAACCGAGAACGTATCGAGTGAATAACGTTTTCGAGGTGCTGACGAATAAGGATAATCGGTTCGTATCCGCGGCAAAGCGTGGGGAGATGTTCGAATCCGCGGGCATTAAACTCGTTCGTTGTCGATCGAGTTTCCAGAATATCCCGTAGTCGAACCCCTTGGATTCGCAGACGTAGGACATTCGGTCGCGCATCGGAGAATCTACCATCCAGCTACCGCCGGAGAAAGCAGTCTCGCCACCAAACGCGTGTCGATTTTTATGCCTCTCGGAACCTCCCGGTTTCATTTTGCGCAAAGGACTGACTAAAGGTCCGTCGCGATGGAACGCGTCCATCGAATCTTTCAAAATCTCATCTATGCGCTGACAAGAGACTGATTTTCGCAAATAGTTTGCAGAAGACATGGACGCGACGTCTTTCAACGCCGGAAGGTTACCACCCGGACCACTGTTATTATTGCCATTGTTCCCGTGCCCAACCATTTCAGCACTTTCAGATCGCGGGTAGTGGTGCTGTTGAAACGAAGATATTGAGCCGTTTGATCCTAACGTGGCGTATAACGTCATCGCTGAGTGTGGACGTTGTTGTTGCTCGTTGATATCCATCATATCCATATCCTGTTGTCGTTGCAAGTGCTGCTGCTGTTCGTGCTCCTGCTGTTCGCGCTGGTGCTGCTGCGTCATCAACTGTTGCTTTTGATGTTCCTTAATCTGCGAAGAACAGTGCACGGGTGACCTGTCGTCGCTTTCGCTGTTTCGTTTCTCTTCCTTCACTTCTCGATATTTCACCCCCAAGTGATGTTCTTTCTCCGCGATACCGTTCGTATCTTGCGAACCTCCGGAACTTTGGTTCGATAACGTCGCAGACGTCGTGCCTGACATGTCGCCGTACGTGTTGGGAGACGACCCTTTCTCTGATTTCATTTTCACTCGGACGTCCGCTCCGTTGTTTCTTCCATCGTTGCCAGTGCTGGTATTGATACTGCTGTTGTTACCATATTGTACAGAATAGCTCGTGTTGGTATCGCTCATCCTTTTTTGTTTCGTCGTCGAACGAACGCTAATCTACAGTTGTTTCTTTCTCGTTTGGTCTCTCCTTATCTCACCCAGAAATCCGTCCGATTAAACAATAATAATACAAATTTACTTGATCTCCAAGATCTCTCTTCTTTTTCGTATCGATCGAAACGATATCAAGCCCTCAACGACGCGCGCGCTTTCGAGCAGCACGTCGTTCGATCCTCTTCTTCACCGGCGTTGGTCAGCCCCGAGCAGAAGACGATGACACCGAATCGAATTTCCGCACTTTTTATCTTTGGCGGGGAAAAATCAATCCTATATGTATGTATGTATGACAAGAAAGAGCGAGCGCACGAAACCGTCAGTCAAAAAGCATCATCTCGCAAGCGATTTTCCCCGTCGCGCAAAGTCTTCTTTTTCTTCTTTTTGTCTTCGCGTCGAGCGAGCGGACGCGTTTTCCTCTGGTGTACACGCGGTGTCGGTGCGCGCGCGTCCGGTGTATAATAATCCTCTGGACATTTTTTAACATTCCCTTTTTTCCCTCCAGATCACAGTTTAGGGTTTTATATCCAAAACGCCCTCTGGACTTCTAAAAAGCGCTTTCGATCTTAAGGACGCTTTTTCACCCATCCAATGTGGGAAACACACGTGGAAACGAGAAAAAGAGACGGAGAAAGAGGACATCCAACCCCCGCACGCGCGCGCGCGTCGCCGTCGTTGCCGTTTTCGAACGAGGAAAACGCGACGACACTCGATGCCGCGGCTCGTTTTCTTTTTTTTCGTTCGCAAAGGCGCGCTCGCGCGAAAGAGATTACGCCACGCGATTGAAGAGAATGCAACGTAACAACGGTTCGGTCGTTTGCTTATCTGCTTTAAGGTTGGAAAAAAAAAGAAAACGAGGATGCAAAGCCGCGCGCGCGAGAGGACGCGCGACCCGCGGAGGAGGGAAACGCGAGCGCGAACGCGTACCTCGCACTTTTTTCCACGCGACGGGAACAAACGAAAGAGCGAAATCGCCGCGTCAGAGAAGCTTCGATGATGTGTGCTTCTTCCCTAAAGCGCGGATGATTTCTGACGCTTTTTTCTTGGTTGTCGTTCGTTGTTTCAAAAAAGCAACCTATTTTTCCTCCCACTTTCGAGACACTTCTTGTCACATGAATTTTATCTCAGAAAGTGCGTGCTCGAGACTCCCCAAATAAAGAAGAACACAGAGAGAGCACCCAAAGGTGATGTAAAAGTGGTAATAGTAGTAGTATTCGTGGTTGTATCAATACCTGTATTATTAAACTCGTGTTGTTTTATTAAGTCGTATATAAACGTGTTATTCTCCGTCCAAAATCTCCTTGAGACCTTCGTAGCGCGCAATCTCTTTCGCCAAAGCGCCCTCCTTGTCCTCTTCGTAATCGGAGACGAATTTCAACAAGTCCAAGTTGGCTTCTTCGACTAAAGCGTGCGCGTCAGCTTTGACGGAGTCTTCTAATTCAATTTTCGAAACGCGAACGAGGAGTTTACAGAGCAAAGGTAACGCCAAGCCCTCTTTGACGACGTGACCATCGTCGCCGCCGTCGGGTTTGGCAGCTTCCAACGCCTTCACAACGTCGGCAAGTTTGATGGTACCGTCAGCTAGTGGATGGGCTAATAAGCCGGCTAAGATGGAATCAGCTTTGGGAAGGTCGCAAAGAACATCTTCCAAGTCGTTGAAAAGCTCAGCGATGCCGTCTATGACTGCGTCAGCGTATCCGGACCGGGAAAGTTCTCGAGTTAAATCTTCGCTCGCTTCCCATTCCATGCCTCGTCTATCGAAACCAACCGTGCATAACTGTTGGATGAAGATGCCAACCTTAGCATTATTCCATGTGGAGATGGATTTAATCGCTTCGCCGACATCTTTATCGTCCAAGAAGTATTCTAAAGTGCGTTTCCGTTCTTCCTCGTGGCCGGTTTCATCGTCAAATTCAGACTCCATGTCGCTTCTCGGAGTTTCAGGACGACTGGAATCCTCTTTCAAGTCGCTACCTTTACCGGTGCTGAGTTTTGGCGTGTTCGATCGCGATGGTGGGTTGGAACGACTTTCAACAACTTTAAATTCACCATCTCCGCCATCACCGCCACCACTATTGCTTCCGCCACCGACGCCGCCAGAACCACCCCCAGAACCGCCACCTAAAATGGAAGAGCCTCTCGGTTTTTGCACGATGCGAGGTCGTTCCATCGGTTTACTGCTGTTATTTCTGCTGCTACTACTTCTAGAATCACCATCTCTACCACTACCGCGTCGATCACCACCACCATCTAATCTACTTGTTGACGAGCGCGAGTCGGACCGACGGAGACCTGGTCCACCTGGACCGCCACGATCTCTGCCCGAACTACCACCGCGTCGGTCGCCACCTCTAGCTTGCTCCATGGCTTGACGTTGCGCATCGCGGTGGATTTCATCGATCTTCTTCGGACCCTCCGCCTGTCGGCGTACTTTCCAGCCTTTCTGTCGCAATTCAATGACGTCTTGTAACATGAATCGGTGTCTCGAACTCAAGTGCGGCGCTTTCGTTAATGTTTCGATTCTTCGGAAATATGCGTTTAAGTACGCCTCGGCTTTCGGGTGGTCAATCATCGCGCCAACAGTAGTTAAGAGTTTCGACAACGCTTCGACATCTTCCTCGTCTGGCTCGCTCGGACCTTCGTCATCGTCTTCGCCAGTGGCTGTGGCGGCCTCTTTTCCAGCTTCACCTTCCTTGAGAAGCTTTTGGATGCACGTGTGCATGATACGCTCCGTGAGCATGGACTTCTTGAACAACTCACCGATGAATCGAATGTTCCCTAACATCCGTCGTCGAGATTTCAGCAAATCTTCCTCTAATCGGTTCATTTCGCGTCTTCGATCCAACTCGAGTTCTTCGAGAGTTTTCACTTTCGGCGTCGGAGCGATTTCGCCTTCTTCCAAGTCTTCCGGTTTCACGTCCGCGCTCCCGTCTTTACTCGCTTCCTCCTTCGCAATCCTTTCGGCATCTTCTTTTGTTAGTGGTGTTTTACAAGCCTTTTTGTGCTTTTCTACGAGTTTGTAGTTTGCTTTGATTTGCGCGTCGCCGGACTCAAAGGCCTCTTGACACTTATTCAACAAGACGCGTTTGAATGTGATTTGGTTTTGGCCCTCCGGCGCCGCAGTGTCTATGAATTGGACGTTATCTTTTATAAACCTTTCGGAAAGTTTCGCGCACATGTCTGCGTATATCGCCGAAAAAATCGGTTCCGTTAACGCTTTATCGAACATTTGACCAATCAAACCGATCAAGGTCTTCGGCTCGGTGATGCCGACGTCGATAACTTTCTCCAACAACTTCCCAAAGTTCTCCGGAGTGAGTTTATTGAGTAAACTCTTAAACTCTCTTTGCTTCTTCTCTTCTTCGTCTTGAACTTTACCGATGACATAGACATTCTCCGTCTTGTGCAACTCCGGTAAGACGACACCCGGCGGTGGACCTCGGTATTGGTTGTTGTTTCCGTACCCACCGTCTCGACGGTTGCCTCCGCGACGGTTGCTGTGGTCGTCCGGTAAACTGCGATGCTCCCATTGACCGTCGCCACCTCCCCTAGCTCCTTTGTCCCAGTTCGGTTGACCACCACCTCCACCTCCGCCACGAGAACCACCCCTACTCCCTCGCGATTGGTTTCTTTGTTGCAACTGTACGCCCGGCGGCGCAATAAATCCAGGCACAGGCCAGAATTCCACGTCTGATGGAACTTCAAATCCTTTCAAAAACTTCGTTGTACTGTATGGAGAATCCATCAACGAACGCAAAAACTCTTCGGTATACTTTCCATCTTTCGGTTTCTCCGCCAATGTCGGTTCAGGAAGGGTGGATTGTGCCGCCGAGGCGCGCGCTTCCACGACTGCAGCGACTGCTTCTCCAGTAGACGCCAACGATTTCTTCGGTTCATCTTTCGGAATTGGCGGCGGCGGTGAGGCTTGCACTGGCATCGGGGAAGACGTCGGTTTCGGTGGTTCCGTCGCTACCGCCTTTGAAGAGGGCGGCGGCGCGGACGGAGGTTGAACCAGATTTTGCGAAGACGCTGCAGTCGATTGAGGAACGTCTGAAATCGTCGTTTTTCGCGCGGTTTCTGCGGCTAACTTCACAACATCTGCCGCGGATACTTTTGCCGGTTGGTTCTGTGCCGGTGGTTTTTGTGGTGACGACGCCGTGTCTGTAGAAGACTCGGGTGCTTTCTGCGGCGCAGCGGTGACCGGAGGCGGTGTCGGTTTCTTAGCCGCCAAATTTGCAAAACTTGGACGCGCAGGAGGTTGTGCAGAAGATGGTACCGACGGTGGCATTGCCTGTTGCGGACTTTGTGGCACCGCTGGCGCTTGCTGTTGCGACACAGCTGCCGCAACGACTTGCGCCGCAGACTTGTTCTGTTGTTGTTGTTGTTGTTGCTGCTGCTGCTGCTGTTGCTGTTGTTGTTTCCGTGCCGCTTCCAATAACTTCTCCTTCTCTTCCGCTGCTTTCTTATCCGCCTCTTCTTTCCTCTTCTTCGCCTCGGCTTCGGCTTTGATCACTTCCTCGGACTTTTCAATTTTCACCTCGGCTTTCGTGTTTGGATTGAAAATCTTTATCGGTTTGCGTTCTCTCGCTGGCGTCGCTACACTCGGAGACGGGGATGCACTACTTCCTCCACCAATTGATGGGCCTCCTGGAGTTCCACCGCCGCCCCCAGGCACGCCTCCACCGCCACCCGGGGGCGGACCGACTCGCATGCCTTGTTGTTGCAACATCTGCGCCTGCGCCGCCATCGCCATCTGCGCTTGCATGTAGTTCGGGTGCATCCCTTGAGGCATGCCTCTCCCGGCACCACCGGGACCTCCCGGATACGATCCCATCGGAATGCTTTGTGGTCCATACGGCACAAACATCGGCGGACCTTGTTGCCCGGGCACGCCTCCTTGGCCTCGACCGCCCATACCTCTTCCCATCATAAAGTTTGGGTTAAAATTACCAGGGCCTCGTCCACCCATAGTGTTTGGCCCACCGCCAGGACCTCGCGGAGTGTGCTGCTGTTGTTGTCCATCTTGCGACGACCGTTGTTGCGGCGGGGCGTGTTGTCCACCAGCGCCTTTTGGAGCTCCACCTCCTTGCGCCGCTGTTGTTGTTGTTGTTGTTGTCGTTGTCGTAGCATTCGTCGTCGCGTTTCCCGATCGGGGCGGCGGTGGTCCATTGCTCCCACTTTGCGTCGCATCTTTTCGCGGCGTCGGCACCGGCGAGGACATGACGTTTCTCCTCGGCTCGATCGACGCTCAAAAAGGCCCCAGGCGACGCGAAAGAAAAGGACAAAAAGGCACGCGCTTCTTTTCCGTACGCCTTCGGAGGCAAAAGAGAAGGTCTTTTGAAACTTCCAAAGAATGATTTTGGGTTTTTCCCAGACAAAACTCAAGAGCCGATGATGATGATGATGATGATGATGAAACCAATCGAATCCGATTCAAGTCGTCTCCTCTCTTCTTCCCTCGAAACGCTTTGGCTTTTTTTGTCGGTCCTCGAAAGAACGATAATACCGCGGAGTCTTCTTTCTCTCTCTCTCTCTCTCTCTCTCTCAAAAAGAAGGCGAAAACGAAAGGAAAAAGGAGCTCTTCTCAAAACCACAAGAAAGGAATGGCGAATCCGGGAGCGTAATAAAGAGGTGTTTTGGGTCTTGTCGTTTTCCGACTCCTCTACGAAACTGCCTTTAATAAGAAAGAAGATCGAAGAAGAAAAAAGGAAGAAAAAAAGAGAGAGAGAGAGAGAGAGAGACACTCAACAATTTAGGGTATCAAACAAAAAAAAAGAAAAAAAAAGAGGTTTTCGATGCGAGGTCTTTTTCGTTCTCTTTCAAGAGGTGTGTAATACATACGACGTCCTACGTCTCATTGTTCCAAACAACAAAGAGAGATAAAACTCTTCTTCTTCTTCT
>MDTG01275086.1_pt1 | contig 21596 bp, 23 predicted proteins | sample 811421 | NCBI WGS metagenome assembly MDTG01 (sample SAMN05326645, study PRJNA326480) | marine metagenome | isolation source: seawater | place: Pacific Ocean: South East | collected 2011 | reverse complement strand
TGCTTTAACAAGAGAAAAAATGCAGTCTTTAGTTTTAAAAATTTGGAAAGAAACTGGAAAAACAATTATCTTAATAACTCACTCAGTTGAGGAAGCTTTATTGCTTGGTGAAAGACTTTATGTAATGGCGCCTCGACCAGGACGAATACATAAGGAATATAATCTTCCCTTTGCTTCTATGGGTTTAAAAGAGGACTTAAGAGAAATTAAAAAAAATAAAGATTTTTCTGCAAAACGAGAAGAGATATTAGAAATGATCTGGAATATGGAAGAAGAAATTATGGGGAAAGAAATTTAAATGCTCACTCAAATAGTAACTTTCTTAATATTATTTGCCATCATTGGCTGCATTCTTTACGGAAGACGATTAATTAGAACAGAAAAAATTGATGCAGTTTTTGGTAGCCCCGAAAGAGCATTAGGTGGTACACACTGGGTAATTGTAGGAAGCAGTTTTATTCTTTTAATTTGGCTTTATTATTCTTGGGATATTGCAAAAGGATTTTATCCAAAATCAGCTAATGAACTTTGTCAAGTAGCAAAGGTAAATGACTCTTTACTTGGATTAAAATATCAGTTTCCTATAGAGGAAAGAGAACTTAAGAGCACCTCTCAAATTAAAAAAGAAAATAAAAATCTAAAAAAAATTCTTGAGGAAATTAAAAATTCTGAAGAAGTTAATAGTCAACAAAAAACGATTCTTTTAGGATTTATAAAAAAAAACAAATCAACTAATACCTTTATTAACTAATGAGGATTTACTTGAAAATGAGACAAAACAAAAAATAAATGAAATTACTAGTAAAATTAACCTTTTAACTGAAAATTTTAAAAAAACTGATTATCCTTCAGAAACTGAACAAGAATTAAATGAAAGACTCCAAGCAGTAAAAAAAGAAGGCGGTTGGGGCATTACAAAAGTAAATGCTGGTTCAGGCTCAATAGAGAATACATTAGAAGTGCCTCTAATCCCAGCCACATATAGAGGATTAAAATTTCATGCTGCTGCTCAAGAATTAAATTTAATAAGTGAAGAATTTTTTAAATTAAGAAACCATAATCCACAATTTAAAAATAAAATAAAAGAAATTAAAGATGACATTAAAACCTTTAGAAAAGAACTTGATGAAAGTGAAGAAGTTGTTTCAACATATGCTAAAAATATTGTTAAAATCGCGAGAAGAATAGAATTCGCAAGTATATATCCTCCAAATTCGTTAGATAAAATGCAAAATGCTATTGTTAAATTTGATAATGCACAATTAAAAGAACAAGGTGGATTAAGATTTGTAGATATTTTTTTATTTCCTGCGGGAACAATTGTGGCTAGTGGACCGAGTTGTTCAGAACAAGGATCTGGTAGATGGCTTCCTAAGCCATCGGATACTTTAAATAAATTTATCTTAATGTCAAAACCAAGTGTTGGTTATAAAGATATTCCTCTTCTATGGATTAAGATGGTTGATATAAGTAACGTTGTTGGTTTTATTTTACCTGATTTTATTGCAGATATTTTACCTGGTGAATACCCGATTCACACTAAAGATGGTGTCGTAAAACAAAACTTCAAAGGCAAGGTTCTTAAAATTGTGACTGGTGATTTTAAATTATTAAAATTACCTGTTCCATATGGACATATTTGGGATTCATTTTTAAGAGTATTATTAGGTTTAATTTTTGGAATAATTATTGGAGTGCCTTTGGGTTTATTTATGGGTTTAAATAGATTTGCTAAAGGATTTTTTGATCCATTAATTGAACTTTATAGGCCTGTACCACCTCTTGCTTGGGCTCCACTTATAATCTCAGTACTTGGTATAGATAATACAGGAAAAGTATTTTTGTTATTTATGGTATCATTATCCATTATGATTATATCTGCATGGGCTGGTGCTTCAGGAACTCAGCTATCAAAAATACATGCTGCTCACTCATTAGGGGCTTCTAAAAAACAGATATTGAGGTACGTAATTTTTCCAAATTCACTACCTGAAATTTTGACTGGTATCAGGGTTGCTGTGGGTATGTGTTGGGGAACGTTAGTCGCTGCAGAATTTTTAGCTGGCACAACTGGTATTGGCTTTGTTGAAAATGTAGCTAAAAAATATTTTCAATATGAAGTAATTTGGATCACAATTTTTATTATGGGAATGCTAGGTTTAATCTTTGATGTAACCTTGAGAAAAATAATTGATAAAACAATACCTTGGAGAGGAAAAGGTTAATGTTTAAAGACAAATATCATAATATTGTGAAAAAATTTAATAATTCTGGAGAATTATTCATTGAAAAAAATTTATAGAATATTTTCGAATAAATCAAAATTGTTTTTTTTATCTTTTTTTTCAAAATTTTTACATTTTTTTGATTTAAAGATTATTCCATCATTTTCAGAATCCAAAAATCAGGATTACGATTATTCAAAAAAAACTAGAAGGCTCATTTATAAACCAAAAAATGAATTGTTCTCAAAATTAATTATAGACACATCTCACTACAATTCTCAATTGTGTAAAACAGGTGCTTATTTTGGGACAAATAAATCTCCACAAAATATTTTTGGTCATAGAAGTGGTTACACACCTTATTATGATGTACTTTTTAGACATCTTAAAAATCAAAATATAAACTTTGCTGAGATAGGCATAGAGAATAATGCTTCAACTAAAATGTGGAGAAAATATTTTTCAAAGGCAAAAATTTACGGTTTTGAATATGAAGAAATGAAAATTAAGAAAGCCAAAAAACATGGATTAAAAAACACAATTTATAAAAAAATTGATGTTACAAAGCAGGAAAATATTAAAAAAGCTTTTTCAAAAATAAATAAAAAATTTGACATTATAATTGATGACAGTACTCATTTTTTTGAGCATCAACTAAATGTAATTAAAAATGTTTATCCTTTTATAAAAAAAAATGGAATTTTAGTTATAGAAGATGTTTTTAAAAATAGAGAAAAATATTCAGAAAAAAATTATTATAAAAAATTGCAAAGTTTAAAAAATTGTTTTGAAAAAATATATTTTGTAGAATTTTATAATGTAAACAATTTTACAGCTAGTTGGAAAAATGAAAAGCTTTTAATATTAATTAAAAAGTAAAACTTTATTTAGTAAATTTCAAAAAATTTTTGATATTTTTTATTTCTTTTTCTTGAGAAAATTTATTTTTTAATTCTAAATAAGATTTTGATGGCAAATGTTTATTTTTTTTAAATTCATTAATCTTTTTTAAAATTTTTTCAACAAAGGTGGTGATTTCTCCAGAATTTATTTTTGTAAATATAGGTTTTTTCCAATATTCATTTCCCCCTTCTCCAGTATAACCAATTACAAAATTTCCAGCTAATGCAGCTTCCGCCGGGGGAAGACCTAAACCTTCAAAACTTGAAAAAGATAAAAAAATTTTTGATTGTTTTAATATTTTATAAGTTTGCTCTTCTGATAGTCTATTTAAATTTATTATTTTCCAATTTTTAGGAAGCTGAGGTTTTAAATAGTTAAGCACCAGATTGCTATGAACAGGAAGTTTTCTACTCATAAAAGTAATTAAATTTATTTTGTTATTTGATTCTGATGTTTTTAAATTTATAGAATATGAAATTTTTATTATCCTTGTTTTCAAATTTGGAAATTTCAAATTGATGCATTTGGTTATATCGTTTGAGTAAGATAAAATAAATTTTGCTTTTTTATATGCAGTTAAAAGTTTGCTCTCATTATTTGTAGATTGGATAACGTAACCATTCTGAACAAATATTGCATAATTGATTTTTTTTTTTATTAATAGATCCACAGCTAAATGTGCAAAGATTTCTGGTAATATTACAAAATCCTTTTTTTTATCAAAATTGAAATTACTTCTAGTTTTAATTTGATGATTGAACCAATTATAATTAAATTTTTTAACTGGCATAACCTCATTTATCTGCCAACCATTTTCAGTTTGGAGAGATAAATTTATTTTTTTTCGCAGAGAATTTTTTAATTTTGAGAATCTAGTTTTTTTTAAATGTAAAACTTCTGAGGTAAAATTTTTCAATAAATTTATTTTTTCTGAGTGACGATAAATTATTTTTGCACCACCAGAGGGAACATTTTCTGCATGACTAATATAAATTATATTTTTTACCATTTATTAAACAATCCACTCTTTATAATTTTCTCTATTTTCTTTAATGTAGTTTGGTAATTTGTCTAAATTTACTTTTTCAAGAGTAAATTTATTTTTGTATTTTTGTTCTACAGGTAATTTTGAGTCTGCAAAATGATTATAATTTATAAATCTTTTATTTATTCTTTGTTTGATTTCTTCAATATTAACATCTTTATTTTCAAATTCTGAATGCATCTCGTCATTTAAGTATTTCTTATAAAGTTGTTCGGGGGTTTTTAAATTTGTAAAATGCCATCCACCATTATTTACAATTTCTAAATTTATGTATTTTGTGTCAGAAAACAATGTGTCTAGTCTTAAAAAATTATATTTTTTTGTTTTAATATTTCTTAACCAAGAAATATTTTTTAAATTTTTTCTCTTACATAGTTTACTACCATACCAATCAAGTTTTGGGTAAGCTAAATTAAATTTGTAATAATATAAATCCTGCTTAAATAAAATTATCTTAGAATTATTTTGTGATAAATTGATATTTTCTAAATTAGGAATTTCATCATTATCGCTATAAATAATATAATCCTCAGCATCTGCTTGTCCTAAACCCTTCAAAATTTCATTCCTTTGAAATTCTATTCTTTTTATACTATTGAGTCTTTTAATTCTTGGATCATTAGAATTTTTTTGAATTTGGTCTACTGGATCTTTTTCAACGATAACATGAATAATTTTATCTTTAAACTTTTTAAAATTATTTACATCAAATTTTATTTCTTTAATATTGCCACTATGAGTAAAAACTGCTTCACTAACCACAAATTTATCAACATAATCATTGAGTATATTAAACCGTAAATCCATCATTAAATCTTCCTCAAAATATGTGGTGCAATCAAATATTTTTATAATTTATTTAATATTTTTATTATATCTAAAATGATATGTAGAATTATTACTATCATATTATTTAAATGAAAATGAAAAAACAAAATCTTGAGAAAATCCTAACTAAAATATTCATGAAACATAAACTTAGTAAAGATCACTCAAAAATTAGTTCCAAGGCTTTAATTAATGCTGAATTAGTAGGCGCATATGGACATGGGCTTTCAAGACTTAAAATGTATTGTCAAAGAATCCAAAAAAAATTAATAAATCCTAAGCCTAAAATCAAACTAAAGAAAATTTCGAATTCCATAACTCTAATTGATGCTGATAATAGTATAGGATTTGTCTCTGCTGATGTTGGAATTAAAAAAGCAATTTCTAATGCTAAAAAAACTGGAATTGGTTTAATTGGTATAAAAAATAGTGGTCATTATGGTCTTTCAGGTTACTACGCTGAACAAGCAGTAAGAAAAAACTTAATAACAATGATTTATACAAATGCACCACCTGCAATAGCTCCTCATGGTTCATTGAAAAGTTTATTTGGGACTAACCCAATCTGTTTTGGTTGCCCCTCTGGATCTAAAATTCCTTTTATTTTGGATACATCAATATCAATGATCAATAGAGGTAAAATAAGAGTGGCTGCAAGAAATAATCAAAAAATTCCAGAGGGAGTTGCTTTAGATAAAAATGGCAAACCAACCACTAATGCTAAAGATGCATTACAAGGTGTGCAATTACCAATTGCAGGTTTTCGAGGATCTGGGCTTGCTTGGATGGTAGATATTCTTAGTGGAGTTTTGACTGGAAGTAATCACGCAGGAAAAGTCAAAGATCCTTTTGACGATTTTTCTGGTCCACAAAATATAGGTCATTTAATTATTACATTTAAATCTAATTTATTTGTAAAAAGTTTTAATAATAGAATAAAAGATAATATTAAAATTATAAAAAGATTACCGAAGATAAAAGGATTTAAAAAGATTTTGTATCCTGGTGAAAATAAATTTCAAAGATTTAAAAAAAATATTAAACATGAAATACTAATCAACGATAATATTGAAAAAGATATTAAAGAATTACTAATTAATTAAATTCAAGTACCAATTAAAAGTTTTAAATAAACCATTTTTTAAATTAGTTGAAATTTTGTAATTAATTAACTTAAGTATTTTTTTATTTGAGATCCTAATTATACTCGGTGAACCTTTTAAAAAACTTTTATGTTTTTTTATTTTTTTATTTGAAAACTTTGATATAATTTTTACCATTTCACCAATAGTCGTCATTTTATGATTGTTTATATTAAAAACTTCATTATTGAACTTAGCTGTGCTTTTAATAATCATATTTACTGCATCACTTATATATAAATTTGATCTAACTTGATTTAAACTACCATAAATATCAATTTCTTTTTTTTTAATTGACCTTAATAAAAGTAAATTTAAAATTCTTTCATCATTCAATTTTGCGCCAGGTCCAAAAGTTAGGCAAACTCTATATATAATAAAGTTATTCTTGCTATTAATTAAATATGATTCTCCAAATTTTTTACTTTCAATGTAAGATGATCTGGGGTGCATAGGAGTAGTATTTCCAATATTATTTTCATCACATAAGTTTTTATTTCCAGAATAAATTTCAGTAGTACTCATATAAATAAATTTTCCTTTATTTTTTAGAGTTTTCTCCAAATCCATGATTACTGTAGAATTAAGTTTGAAAGTTGAATTTGAATATTTAATAAATTTACTAGGTTGTCCATATCCAGCACAATGAAAAATTAAATCATATTTCTTTTTTAAATTTAATTTTTTTTTTGTTAAGTCAATTTTTTTAAAGTTTATTAATTTATTATTTTTGAAAAAATTTTTAATAAATTGAAATAAAGATGTATTAAAAGTGCCATCAATTTGAATTCTAATTTTTTTTTTTTCAATTAAAGCATTAAAAAAAAATAATAAGTTAACTCCAATGATTCCTGAAACACCAGTTATTAAAATTTTTTTATTTTTAAAATAATTAATTTCGTTATTTGTAATATTACTTAAATCAATTGACCTTAAAATATTTAATAATTTTAACTCTGTTTTTAACATTTAGTTATAGAAAATTGTTAATTCTTTTTAGTATATTCTTTTTATCAAATTTTAAATATTTATCTTGCTCTGATTTATTTCCGTATTTATGTATTATCGTTTCTTCATAGCTCACTGTGGTTATAAGAAATTTCTGTTTATTATTTTTCTTGATTCTTCTTTCTAGGACATTTCCAAAATAGGGCTCAACAATCAATATTTTATGATATCTTCTTAAAAATTTGAAATTCATTTTCTTTGATATTTTATTCACATAATAAATATCAAATTTATTTTGTTTTATATCTTTTTTATCAAAAGAATTTCCTACAATTATTAATAAAGATTTTTTCTTATTATTTTTTAAAAAACCATTGCTTTTAAGATTAAAATAAATTTTTTTTTCAGATAATCTAAAATAGTTTATCAATTTATTATTATAGTTTTTTTCAAATAAGTATTTAAATTCTACTTCGTTGGATGGAATAAATAAGTTTATATCTTCATAATTAGAGAGAACATTAATGTCTTCGAAACAATGGTGCGTGGTCCCTAGTTTTGTATAATCGTTAGATGCTCCTACTGAAACAAAATTGCAACTTAATTTATTATAAACAAAATCAATTTTAATTTGGTCTAAAGCCCTTAAAACTAGGAAGGGAGCAATAGTATGTATTACCGGTATAAAATTAGCTTTTGATAACCCGGCCGCAAAGCCTATCATTGACTGTTCCATTGTACTCATATTCAAAATTCTATTTTTGTATTTTTTAAAAACTTTTCTAAAAGAAAAAACACCAATATCACCAAGTAAACAAAAGATATTTTTGTTTTTTTTCATTAAGTTTTCTGTAACTTGTGGAAACGTTTTTCTCATATCTTTAATTCTATTTTAAAATTTTTAATTTCTTCTCTTGAAGGTGCTTTGTGATGCCATTCAGGATTATTTTCCATTGAACTGATTCCTTTGCCTTTGACTGTGTTGGCAATTATTATTTGAAAGGAATTTTTATTTATCATAGCTTTACTTATTGCTTTTTCTAATGATTTAATATTGTGACCGTCCAATTCTGAAATTTTATCGCAAAATACAGATAATTTTTTTTTTAAATCAATAAATTTAATACTTCGAAAATCTGAATTATTTCTATCAATTATTAGTAGAATATTCTTTATATTGTAATTATTCATTATATGAAGGCTTTCCCATGTGGTACCCTCCATTAATTCTTGATCTCCTATTAAACAAATTATCTTACGTTTATCTCCCCGTTTTATCAGACCATAAGCTAATCCAGATGAAACTGGTAAGCCGTGTCCGAGAGAACCTGTAGAAAAATTAACTATAGGTAGTTTAGTTGAGTCTGGATGCCCACCTAGTTTAGAATTGAGTTTACAGAATGATTTATAATCTTTGTTTTTAAGAATTTTAAAATGATACATTATTGCATATAAACCAATTGCTGCATGACCTTTACTTAATATGAAGAAGTTTTTTTTAAAATATTTTTTAAAAATTACATATAAAATTTCTACTACTGAGAAAGCACTTCCAATGTGTCCCTCTTTTGTTTTAAAACAACTTTCTAGTATTGAGTACCTAATTTTATTTAATTCATTTTTGAACATTAAATGATTTGTTTTAAATCAGAATCTATCATTTCTGATATAAGTTGATCAAAATTTATTTTAGGTTTCCATCTTAAAAGTTTCTTAGCTTTCTTATAATCACCTACTAAATCATGTACTTCATTTGGCCTGAAATATATCTTTTCCTGCTTAACAATTATTTGTGATTTTTTTATGTTTCCAATATTGTTTAAAGCTATTGCATATTCAAAACCACCTCTATCTTTTTTCCATTTATATTTAATTCCCAATTTCTTCAGCACTAAATTAACTAAATCTTTAACAGAATAGTTTTTTCCAGTGGCAATAACAAAATCATCTGGTTTTTTTTGCTGAAGAATTTTCCATTGTGCTTCAACAAATTCTTTTGCGTGACCCCAGTCTCTTTTTGAGTATAAATTTCCCAAATATAATGTTTTTTGTTTACCTTTTAAAATTTTGATAATTCCAATTATTGTTTTTCTAGAAATAAAATTTTCTCCTCTTCGAGGTGACTCGTGATTAAAAAGTATACCATTAGCAGTGTACATTGCGTATGCCTCTCTATAATTTTTAGTAATCCAATAAGAATATAACTTGGCTGTACCATAAGGTGAAACAGGAGCAAATCTACTTTTTTCATTATATGGCTTATCTGGACTGTTGCCAAATATCTCAGATGTCGATGCTTGATAAAATCTTATTTTTCTTTTCGTATCAATTATTCTTAAAGCTTCTAAAATTCTTAGTGTTCCAATGGAGTCTGTTTGAGCGGTATATTCAGCTAACTCGAAGGATACACCTACATTACTTTGAGCAGCTAAATTATAAATTTCATCGGGCTTGGTGTCCATTATAATTTTAAAAACATTTGAAAAATCAGTTACATCTCCATATTTTAAAATCAAATTTGGCTTTGAATGTCTATCCTCGTAAATATGATCAATTCTAGTAGTGTGAATTAGGCTAGTTCGTCTTTTAACTCCATAAACGAAATAATTTTTATTAAGCAAAAACTCAGTTAAATAAGAACCATCTTGACCTGTAATTCCAAAAATTAATGCAATTTTTTTTTTCATAAAAGGTTTAAATAGAGAGATTTTTATATAATATTATGAAGTCTGTCTATCACGAAAAGACAAGACAGGTTTTTTAATCGGCCATTTATAATTTATTTTAGAGTCATTCCATTTAACACTAATTTGCCCTTTGACATCGTTATAGCTACCTTTAAATGAATAATCATATGAATAAATGCAATCTTTACTTACACATAGCCATGAGTTTAAAAACATTGGTGGTATCAAAATTGATATTTTGTTTTTATCATTTAAGTAATAAGATGTATGCTTAAGATAAGTCTTCGAATTTTTTCGATAATCAACTACTACATTTAAGACTTCCCCTTTAACACAGGTTACCAACTTCCATGATTTTTTATCCCCATGAAATCCACGTAAAACTTTTTGTTTTGAACTTGTAAACTTACAAAGATTAAAATTAATATTTTTAAAATATTTTTTTTCCCATTTTGTCCATATTTCACCTCTATAATCTTTAAAACTAGAGGGTTTATAAATTTTAATTTCTTTCAATTTTTTATCTGAAAAAATTTTCATAATTTAAATAACTATAGAGTTCAAATCTTTACAAAGTTTTATAATTTTATTTTTTTTTAAAAATTGATTGTTTCCAAAATAAACCGAATAAAAATGCATATGTTCAGTTTTTTTTAGAACACTTAAATACTTGGAATTTTTAAATTTTTTTAAATAAGGTTGTCGAAGTTGATTTCCTAGGCTGCCTAATCTGTATTCGACTGAATTTTTATTTAATACCTTTAAAACTTTTTTGAAAAGCTTAGAATTAGGTTTCTTAAGTATTAAATGAAGACCATAATTGCTTGATCCATTTAAGTTAAAATTTTTGAAAAATATGTCCTCTCTTAAAAGTTTAAGATAAAGTTTGTGGTTTTGATTTCTTATTTTAATACTATTGTTTAATCTCTTTAATTGTTCAATTCCAATAACAGCTGCCAATTCAGTATTTCTTAAATTAAATCCCTCTGTACAAAAAATAAAGTCATTATTTAAATCCTCATGTTTGCTAATCATTTTTTTTATAAATTTTATATCTTGGGTGTCTCTTAATAATCCATGGCCACGTTTCATTTTTGCTAACCTATCTATATCTTTAGAATTTGTGCAAATCATTCCTCCTTCAATAGTTGTCATATGATGTCCGTAATAAAACGAAAAATTTGATATTGCGCCAAATGTCCCTGCTTTTTTTGAACCTAATTTTGCACCATGAGACTCACAAACGTCCTCTATTAAATATATTCTTTTATTTCTTATTAAATCAAGAAATTTTTTTGAAAGACCTATGTAACCCATAGCATGAGTCAAAAAGATTGCTAAAGTATTTTTGTTAATTTTTTTTTTTACTAAATTTTCATTCAAAACTAAATTTTCATAATTTATATCTACAAAAACTGGTTTAAAACCAGCATTGATTACTGAAACTACATCTGAGCTCCATGTAAAGGCAGGTAGTATTATTTCCCTTTTATTTCTATTTAATTCTCTCAAAATATGTATTGAGATTAAATTTGCTGAAGCTCCTGAGTTTACAAATGTGCTATATTTAACTCCTAACCATTTAGACCATTTTATCTCAAATTCTTTTACTTTTGGGCCATTAGTGAATTTGTTTGAACTATTTATAAAGTTTACCAACGCTTTTTTATCATTTAGCAATATGTTGTTAGACATTAATGGCCATTTATAATTTTTCATAATTTGCACATTAAATTAATAATCAGTATAATCAATTTATTTAACATTCGAATTTTAAAAATTAATAAAGTTTATATGAAATTATTATCTATAGTTTTCTCTTTTAGGAACGAAGAAGGTAACATTGAGCCACTCGTAAAAAGGATATCAGATACAATGCAAAAAATCCAAAATTGGAAATATGAATTGATTTTTGTAAACGACGATTCAACTGACAATTCTGAAAAAATCTTATTAAGTCTTCAAAAAAATAATCCTATAAAAATAATCAATATGAGTAGAAAGTTTGGCATTGATCCTTGTGTTTTGGCAGGTTTTAGAAATTGTTCAGGAGATGCGGTAATATATTTACATACAGACCAACAAGATCCTCCTGAAATTATTCCTGAGCTAATAAAAAAACACGAAGATGGAAACGAAATTGTTCACACGGTTCGAACTAAAAGAAAAGGTGAAGGCAAGTTTAGAATGTTTGTTACAAAAATTGCCTATAAAACAATCCATATGCTTTCAGATATAAACCTTCCTATCCAGGCTGGAGACTATAAGTTAATTTCAAAAAAAGCCCTTGATGTAATTTTAGGTCAAAAAGAATTTAGACCTTATGTAAGAGGCTTGTCAGTATGGGTAGGTTTTAAACAAGATTTTGTTTATTATGAAAGAGAAGCTAGAGGCGAAGGTGAGTCTAAGATGCCTCTACTTTCCGCAGGTCCAGTTAATGATTATATTCTGGGTATAACTAGTTACTCATTAAAACCACTTTATCTAGGTATTATTTTTGGTTTTTTTGCCATCTTTATATGTTTATTATTAATCGCCTACTCTCTTTATCTAAAGTTTAATAATTTAGCTATTCCAGGTTCTACAAGCATTATTATAGCTATCTCATTCTTTTCAGGAATATTACTTTTTACTTTGGGTGTAATAGGAATTTATTTAGCTCGCATATTTGAACAGACTAAAGGAAGAGATCAATACGTAATCAAAGAAATTAAAGATTATAAATAATATAATTAATGAAAAAGACTTTACCTTGGTTATTTTTAATCATTGGGATAATCATTTCGACTTTAGTTTGGAATTTTATCTCCCTGCCGTACAACACTTCAAATACAATTATTGGCCAATATTCATTAAATGAATTCAACCCTCTTAATGATACATTAAGGGGATTATTTTTTATTTTTTTTCCACTCTTATTATATTTTGTTTTATTCTTAAAATATAATAATGAATTAATTAATTCTAAAATTTTTCAAAGTGAGTCTATAACCTCAAATAAAAATATTAATATCTTATGCTTCATATTAATTCTATTCTCTATTTTGGAATTTTGTACCTTAAATCATCAAGATTTTTTAGGCAATCTTGATGTTCACCACGAAGGAACATTTTTATCAGCACAGTTAAATTTTTTTGATAAAAAAGGAATTTGGTCATCTACATTTTTCGATTATGGTTTTTTAGGAAATTCAATAGGGATTTTTTTTAATTTTATATTTGATGATTATAGTATTGGAATACAAAGATTTTCTCTCAAATTTTTAATTTTATTTAACAAAGTATTAATTATTTTTATTTGCAGAAAAATTGTTAATTGTCTTCACCATTCTAACCAAAAAGAAATTTTATTTCTAATTTTTGGACTATCTTCATTAACACTTGCAAATTTTTATGAAAATGTAACGCCCTTACATTCTAGAATTTTTATATATTTAATTTTTACATTATTAGTTTTCGAAATTTTAACTTCAAAAAAAAATAATATTTTAGTTCTATATTTGACAGGTTTTTTTTCTTTACTTGCTCTTATGTTCTATTGGGATATTGGAACTTATGTAAATGTATTATTATTTCTAGTTTTGATTTATTTGATTTTATTAAAAAAATTTAATGATTTTTATAATATTTTATTAAGCATATTCTTTTCTTGGTTTATATTTTATATACTACTTCCTAATGATGAATTTAAAGAATTTATTAATCAATATATTGTCATATTAAATATATCTGATTATTTAATAGGAATAGAGTTCCCTCAACCTTTTTCAGATAAATCTACAAGACACACTAAAGCTTTACTATTAATAATTTTTTCAGGAGTATTCTTAATTAATTATATTTTTGATAATTTTAAAAAAGAAAGTCTAGAGTCTAAAGTTTTGCTTATTTTCATATTTGTTTCATCAATAATATTCTTTAAATCTGGATTGATGAGATCTGATGGTCCTTATATAAAATATAGCTCAGCACTTTATACATTGCTAATTTTCTTTTTTGTCGCCTATTATTTTTTGAACGCAATTAATAAATTACAATTTTTTAAAAAAATTAATTTTTTTTTACAAAATAGAAAATATTTATTCCTCTTATCAATTATGATTTGTTTTTTATTCATTTTTCAAAAAAATTACTTAAATTTTTTCAATTTTCTAGACTCAAATAAAAATTTTTTGATGATTACAAAAGTTGACGATAAGGAATTTTTAGAAGAAGATTATTATAAATTTCTTCAATTATACAAGAAATTAATTAAAGATGAAAAATGTGTTCAACAATTCACTGATGACAATGCAATTCCTTATTTGGTAAATAAACCAACGTGTACAAAATATTATGTTAGTGCTCACATTATTCAAAATTGGACTGAAGATGACTTTATTAAAGAACTTAAATATTCAAAACCTAATTACATCGTTTATTCATCAAAGATAAATTGGTTTAAAAATAGAAAAAATGCACCTAACGCAGATATTTTTATAATAAATAATTATTTTTTATATGAAGATCTCTCGCCATGGAAAATTTATAAAAAAAATTATTAAATCCTGAAAAATTAATAGGTAAATAAAGTTATTGCTCCTAAAGATGCTAAAATAGTATAAAAAATAATTGTTCTTTTCTTTTTTTCTTTTTTATTTTCCTCTAGAAGTCTTTGCTTTAGAACATCCACATTCACTCTTTTTTGAGTTTCAGTAAATTGAGGGGGGGTCTCGATTTCGGATGTTCTATTTAAGCTTTCAGTACTCATTTACTATGATTAAACACGATATTTAAAAAATTTAATATAAAAGTGATGTTCAAAATGGGTTGACTAATAAAATTTGGTAGTTCAAATTGGGTTTTTTTTGATTATGATTAAAATACCTAGTATATCCGACTCTCTTAATGAAAAAGAAATAATTCAAGTAATCCATAAAAGATTTAATAAATTAGGTCCAGTTTTTTTCAAATTCGTATCGGAATGGCTCATAGGAGCTTATTCAAACTTTAAAGATATAGATATGTATATGATCCTTATCTATTTGGTGAATAATGATTTTAAATTTTATAGAAAAAATGGCTTGATAATTGATTATGATACTTTTTACAAAGACAAAGATTTAGAAATTGAAGAAATCAAAATTATTAAAATAGCTAATGATCTTTTAATGCCAAAAGAGACAGTGAGAAGAAAGGTGGCATTTTTAGAAAAAAAAGGGATCATCAGCAAAAAAGGAAGAAAATTTTTTATTGATAGAACGGCATATGCAACTGTTCAACCTAAAACTACTTTAAAAAATATATCTAATTTGATTTCTGTTGCATCAAAAATTTTAAAAGAAGATAACAAATTAGAAAATCTTTATTCTCCTGAAGATATAATTAAAGTTATCAAAAAAAATTTTTCTTTTTGTTGGTATCAAGTTTATAAATTTATTTTCTCGTATTATTTTAGATGGAAAAAAGAAATTCCAGATTTTGAAGTCATATGCATAGGATTGCTTATTATGAATAATGCTGCGACGAATAGAGATTTTATTGTACAAAATATTAACCTAAAGAAATGGCAAGAAAAAATTTCAACTGCTGATAAAGTAGGGCTTAATGCAATGTCAATTTCTGACATAACGGGCATTCCAAGACCAACTGTTGTGAGAAAATTAAAAAACCTTATTGATAGAGGGTATGTTGGAATAAACCATAAAAAGTTAGTTTTCATGAGTTTTGAGAATAAATTATTTAAAAAGGCTAAAATAAAACAAAAAAAAAATATTGAAGAAATGTCAGCTCTAATCTTTAGAATTTTAAATCAAATTTCAATTACTTAGAATTTCTTAAAATATAGATAAAAATAAAACCAGTTATATACATTAACAGTGCGTAAGCGCCTGTAGGAACAACATAAGCTACATCATCGAAAATCATTGTTGCAACAAATACTGCTAGAGTTCCATTTTGTAAACCACATTCTAATGCAATACACTTTTGCTGAGGCACTCCTGATACAAACCTCTTTGCAATTAAATATGCAAGGATCATCATTGTAACATTTAAAATTAAAACTGCTAGTCCAGCTTGAAAAATATAATCTATTATATTTTCTTTTTCTTCTATCCATACTGCTAAAAAAACAATTACAAATAACCATCCAGTTAATTTGTTAATAAAATTAATTTTGGAAGTAATAAATTTTTCAGCTAATTTCCTAATAGTCATTCCTATAATTACAGGTAATGTTACAACAAAAGCCATTTTTAAAGATATTCCTAACATTGAAATATCTTCAGATATTGCAATACCTAGAATGTTTGCAGAATTAATAACTATAAATGGAACAGACAGAATGCTTACTAAACTAATTATAGCAGTTAAAGAAATTGACAAAGCTACATCTCCATCAGCAAACTTAGTTAATACATTTGAGGTAACTCCACCAGGAGCTGCTGCAATTATCATTAAACCAACAGCTATAGGCGCTGAAAGATCAAAAGTTAAAGCTATCAATAAAGCAACTATTGGTAAAATAATTAGTTGTGCAAAAAATCCAATAAAAAAATCTTTTGGTGATTTTAATATTCTAGTAAAGTCTTTGACGGTAAGACCAAGCCCTAATCCGAACATCATTAATGCCAATACTATTGGCGCTATCTTTGTTACAATTTCCAATTTCCCACCCCCTATGAGAATTCAAAAAAGAATTATATTAAAGCTTTTAAATTATTTCTATATACATCTTTAATTTTTAATATAATTGTAATTTATGCTATCAAATAAAGAAATTGAATACCCAAATAACTTATTAGATCAAGCTAAAAAGAAAAAAACTGTTAAAGTAGCTGTTGTAAATGCTGGTAAACCTCTTCCAATGCTCTCAGTTCAAGATGCTGTAAATGAAAATTTAATTGAGCCAATTTTTATTGGAGATAAAGCAGAAATAATGAAATTTGCTAATGATATTAAATGGGATATTTCAGATTTTAAAATCATTCATGAGCCCATAGAGAATAATACTGCAAAAATTGCAGCTAAGCTTGCTAGTGACGATAAAGTGAAAATTATTGTTAAAGGTCACATTCATACCGATGTGCTTATGAAAGAGGTTTTAAAACGTGAATATAATTTACTTGGAAAAACTAGATTAAGTCATTTATGGCACATGACAATTAAAAAAGATGATGATCCATTAATCATCACCGATGGAGCATTGAATGTTTTGCCTAACATCAAAACTAAAATGCATATACTTAAAAATGTAATTAATTTTTCAAATAGAATTGGAATTTTAAGGCCAAAGGTTTCTATTTTGTCTGCTACAGAGGAAGTTTTAGAAAGCGTTCCTAGCTCAGTTGAAGCAGCTGAAATTACTCAATTAGCAATACAAGAAAATTTAAATGCTGATGTTTTTGGGCCCTTAGCATTTGATAATAGTATTTCAAAAAAATCTGCTGGTATTAAAGGTATCAAAAATATAGTTGCAGGTGAAGCTGATGTATTGTTAGTCCCAAGTGTTGAATCTGGGAACGCTTTAGTAAAAATGATGATTTATTTTATGGGCGCCTGTGCTGCTGGAGTAGTGGTAGGAGGAAAAGTTCCTATAGTAATTACAAGCAGATCAGATGAATCTCAAGCAAGATTGGCATCCATTGCTGCAGCTGTTGTTGCATTAGATTAATTTAATATTAATCATTTTAATTAATTGAATTAAAAGCTTTTATGCTTTATTAAATAATCCAAAAAAATCAATGGCAATTCAATACTTAAAAAAATCACCTAAAACATCATCTACGGATGACAATAAAACTACAGGCATAGTTCAAGATTTACTAAAAAATATTGAAACCACTAAAGAACAAGGATGTATTGAACTAACAAAAAAATTTGACAAATTTGAAGGGGATATAATTATTTCTAAAGAAAGAATAGAAGAAGTTAAAAAAAATTTAGATCAAAAGACTAAAGATGATGTTCAATTTTCTCATGAAAGAGTAAGAAAATTTGCTGAAGCACAATTAAAAAATTATGGACAAGATTTCGAGGTAGAGCTTTCAAAGGGTTTGTATGCTGGACAAAAATTAGTTCCTGTCAATACTGCTGGGTGTTATATACCTGGTGGTAGATATGCACATATTGCGTCTGCTGTTATGAGTGTAACAACCGCTAAAGTTGCTGGTGTTAAAAATATTATTGCTTGCAGTCCGCCTAAAGAAGGTGTGGGTGCTCATCCAACAATTATTTATACTGCTGATTTATGTGGGGCTGACGTTATTTTAAATTTAGGTGGTGTACCAGCTATTGCTGCAATGACTAATGGATTATTTAAAAATCCACCTGCCGATATAATTGTTGGTCCTGGAAATCAATTTGTTGCTGAGGCAAAAAGAATTTTATTTGGAAAGGTGGGGATAGATTTATTTGCTGGACCTACAGAAATTGGAATAATTGCAGACGCAAAAGCAGATCCGGAAATAGTAGCAGTAGATTTAGTAGGACAAGCAGAACATGGATATAATTCTCCTTGCTGGCTATATACAACAAGCAAAGAACTTGCTGAAAAAGTAATGAAAAGAGTTCCTGAATTAATTGAAGAACTTCCTGAAGTACCAAGGCAAAATGCAGATGCTGCTTGGCGTGATTACGGTGAGGTAATTCTTTGTGATACTAACGAAGAAATGGTTAAAATTAGTGATGAATATGCCCCTGAACATCTTGAGGTTCAAACTGAAAATTTAAAATGGTTTCATGAAAGACTTACTAATTATGGATCTTTATTTGTAGGTGAAGAGACAACTGTAGCATATGGAGATAAATGTTCTGGTACAAATCATATTTTACCAACAAAAGGTGCAGGTAGATATACAGGCGGTTTGTTTGTCGGTAAGTTCATAAAGACTCTAAGTTTTCAAAGAATGACAAAAGAGTCTACAGAACTTGTTGGTGCAGCAGCTGCGAGAATTTCTAGATATGAAGGTATGGAAGCTCATGCTAGGACTGGGGATGTTAGATTGAGAAAATATGGGTATTCTAATTAATTACTTCTTCAATAACTAGGATTGTAATTAAACTCATAAAACAAATTATAAATATATTAATTATTTTCCAAGTTTTTTCACTTTGAGCATATTTAGAAAAATATTGAGACATATAACCAATTAAAAAAAAGAATAAAAAGGAGGCAATAACAGCACCAATTCCAAAAAATATTTTTTGATTTAAAATAAAATTTTTTGAAAAATTACCTAAAAAGAATACTGTATCAGAATAAACGTGAGGATTTAAATAAGTGAATGCAAGAGTTTTAAAAAATATATCAGATTTTGATATACTAAATACTTTATCATTGAAATTAACTTTTGAATTAAAAGATTTTATCTTTAAAAAAATAAAATTAATAAGAAATATTATTAAGAGAATATTGAATATTAGCTCAATAATATAATTAAAATATTGTATAAAATAGTGAAACAAAAAAATTCCTAAAAATATTAAAATAAAATCTGATAAAGAACAAATTAAGCAAACTAAAAAAACATGTTGTTTTCTTAAACCCTGCTCTATTACAAATATGTTTTGTGCACCTATTGCTAAAATTAAACTAAGCCCAGTAAAGAACCCTAAAATAAGGTATTCCATTTAAAGCTTATATTATTCTGAATTAGCAGTTAATGTTTTAATCTCTAAAATATTTTCGTTAGGATCTTTAACAAAAAAAGTTTCCTGCTCGTATTTTGTACCTTTAAATCTTAGATACGGCTCATCGTAATATTTGGCACCTTTGTCTTTTAATCTTTTTTTTAATGTATCAAAATCTTTTCTAGATAAATGAACACCAAAATGAGGGACAGAAACATTTCCCATATCAACATCGTGTCTTTCATTATCAAGCTTATGTTCACTTGCATGTAATGTTAATTCATTTCCCCAAAAATCAACATCAGCCCATTCTTGAGCTGAATTATCTAAACGGCAGCCTAAAGTTTCGCTGTAAAATTTTTTTGCTATTTCTAAATCTCCACAAGGAATAGCTAAATGGAAACAATTCGTATTTTTATACATAAATAGTCCTTTAATATATGAATATAATCACTATATAAAACTTGATTTTAATTTCAAGGTAGCAAAAACAAAATGAACGATTTTTTACAATCAATAATTGACAGAGATCCTGCGGCGAAAAGTAAATTTAGTTTAATTCTGACATACCCAGGCGTAAAAGCAGTGTTCTTTTACAAAATTGCTAGATTTTTTAGTACTGCAAAATTTGATTTGATTGCAAGAGTAATTTCACAATTTTCTCGATTTTTAACTGGAATAGAAATTCACCCTAAAGCAAAAATTGGAAAAAATTTATTTATTGATCATGGTATGGGTGTTGTAATTGGTGAAACTTCAGAAATTGGAAACAATGTTACGATTTATCATAATGTTACATTAGGTGGAATCGCTCCAAGTATAAACTCAAATGATCAACGAAATGTAAAAAGACATCCAACGTTAGAGGATAATGTTGTGGTTGGTTCAGGTGCTCAAATATTGGGACCAATTACAATAGGTAAAAATTCTTTAATTGGTTCAAATTCTGTAGTAACGAAAGATGTTTCTGAAAAGTCAGTTATGGCTGGTATTCCAGCTAGGAGAGTTGGGGATGCAACAAAAGGATTTAAACCTTATGCTGTCCCCGATGAAGATAAAAAATAATGGGCAATATTAAAAAAAATTTTATTGATTCAATTGGAAATACTCCTCTTATAAAACTAAAAGCAGCTTCAGAATTAACTGGATGTAATATATATGGCAAGGCTGAGTATTTAAATCCAGGTGGTTCAGTAAAAGATAGAGCGGCACTTGCACTGCTTAAAGATGCACAAGAAAAAAAACTTATTTCAAAGGGTGGTATTGTTGTTGAAGGCACAGCGGGCAACACTGGGATTGGCTTAGGTTTGTTAGGAAACTCTCTTGGTTACAAAACAATAATTGTTATGAATGATAATCAAACCCAAGAAAAAAAAGATACAATTAGAAATCTAGGTGCTGAATTAAGATTAGTCGCAGCAAAACCATATAAAGATGAAAATAATTTTGTAAAAATTGCTGGAAGATTAGCTGATGAATTAAGACCAACAAATAACAACGGTGTTGTTTGGGCTAACCAATTTGATAATCCAGCAAATGCAAAAGGACATTATGAAGGTACTGGTAGGGAAATTTGGGAACAAACTAATGGTAAAATTGATGGATTTGTTTGCTCATCAGGAACTGGTGGAACAATTTCAGGTGTAAGTAATGCGCTCAAAGAAAGAAATAAAGATATTAAGATTTATCTTTCAGATCCTAAAGGATCGGCCCTTTATAATTACATAAAAAATGGTGAATTAAAATCTGAGGGAAGATCAATTACAGAAGGTATTGGGTCAAGTCGAATTACTCAAAATTTTAAAAATGCAAAAATAGATGACGCATATTCAATTGATGATCATGAAGCCTTATCTATTCTTTATGATCTAATTCAAAATGAGGGTTTGAGTTTAGGAACTAGTTGTGGAATAAATATTGCTGGAGCTATAAGACTTGGAAAAGAACTTGGTCCAGGCAAAACAATTGTTACAATTCTTTGTGATAAATCAGATAAATACAACTCAAAGATGTTCAACAAATCATTTTTACAAGAAAAAAACTTACCTGTTCCTAGTTGGCTATAATATCGCATACCAGCCATGTAACAAAACAGTTACATTTTTAGAATAATATTAATTAACATTGAGGTCATATGAAAAAATATATTTTAATAATTTTTTCTTTCTTAATTTTTAATCTTGCTCATGCAGGAATGAGTAACAAC
>MDTG01124790.1_pt1 | contig 21599 bp, 20 predicted proteins | sample 811421 | NCBI WGS metagenome assembly MDTG01 (sample SAMN05326645, study PRJNA326480) | marine metagenome | isolation source: seawater | place: Pacific Ocean: South East | collected 2011 | reverse complement strand
TCAAATGTTGAACCAATTATTGGTTGGGTTGAAGATACTTTAGATTATTTCTTAAAAAAACATAATCCAAAAATAAATTTTGTTCATTTGGATATGGATAATTATATTCCAACAAAATTTACGTTAGAAAAAATAAAACCTTATTTAGTAAAAAATTCTACATTAATTTTTGATCAACTTTATAATTATCAAGGATGGAAAAATGGAGAATTTAAAGCGTTAATGGAAGTGTTTAAAGAAGATGATTTTAAATTTAAAGCATTTAATCTCTATGGAAAACAATGTGTTATTCAAATAAAATAAAACATTTTTAGAGATCTTGGTTTTGGATTCGTATCCTAGCCTTCACACTATTGACGCTTACCTTTGTTTGCTGTATTTTGTAATCAAATTTACCATTTATGGCAGTTAGTTATTCAAAAAAATTATATAATCTTGCTCAAAAAACGTTTTATGGCAGGTACTATTATACTGGAGAAGAGCCAAGCTCAATTCACATAATTCGTTTATTTATAAATAAAATTTTAGTTTTTTATTTAAATTTTAAAATTAATTTAATTAATAAAAAAAGATTTTTTTTTAGGTTAGGTAATTATTTTAAAACTAAAAAAAAAGAATATTCTAGTCCTACTTTTAAGGTAAATATTGACAACAATTCACTTGAACAGTATTCAAAAAAATTAAAAGAAGAAGGTTATGTTTTTATCGAAAATTTTTTAAATGAAGAATATTATAAAAATATCGTAGACAATTGGCCAGACACAAATAACTTTATCCATACCAACAAAATAATCAAATTTTATTCAGTTGGCTTTAAATTTTTACCAAAAAAAAAAATTCAAAATTTAACTTAGAGAAAAATTACCTTTTTAATAATAACGAAATTAAAAATATCTACACACAATTCATGTCAAATGAATTTGAAAAAACAGTTAATACCTTGATTAATGATCAAATTAATCATTATTCTATAATTGAAATTCTGTGCACTATCGCAAAAAATAAATCATATTTGATACCACATATGGATACTGTTGCTCAAGATGAGGGTCTCAAAAGTTATTTTAATTTTATTTATTTTGTCGATGGATGTAATATTAATCCAGAGCTTTCTGGAGCAACAGGAATGTATATGGATAATGAATTTAAAAATCCATTATTTATTCCAAATACATTAAAAAATTCTTGTTTAATTTACAATTCGACTAACAAGTTTTTTCATGGATTTCAAATGATCGATACACCGAATAATGTTACTAGAAAGACTATTAATTTTCATTTTGCCTCAGTGGACACATGAGACTTATTTATTAAAATAAAAGTAAAGAAAGAGATAAATTAGCAACGAGAGTAATTTCTGTTGAATTATGTGACGGTTATACTTTAGGAGATTATTTTTTAAACAATTGTAATATAGTATTCATCTTATATTTAATGATTTTAATTTTTGTATAAAAAGTAATGAAAAATATAGTATTTAAAATTCAACAAACATTATCAATATATTTACTAATATTTGCATTAAAAATACAAGCATATGATTTATGTGCACTAGTTATGTGGTTAAATATTAAAAAAATTAAAAATATAAATGTAAATTATAAAAATACAAATTTAAAAAAAGTTTTGGTTTTCCCCAAAAGCGGTGGAAATGAGGATTTATTCCAGGCATTTAAAAACAAAAAAAATAATAATATAATTTTTTTTTGTATACCAAGAAGATTTTTAAAAGGTATCCATTTACATTATTTTAAGGATACTCTTATAAACGACTATTTTACTAAAATAAAAGGACGCGAAAAAATTTATAAAAAAAAAAAATATGTCAAATCTTTAACAAAAATATTTAGTTCTTTAAATAAATTCATAAATTTTGATAGTTTAATAAGTTTTAATATCTTTTACTATGCTGAAAAATATTTAGATGAAGTTTGTAAAAATTTAGATAAAAAATTTATTATTCTTCATAAAGAATCTACATTTACCCCTTTAGAGGAAAAAGGTGCAAGTAAAATTTATGGGGAGAATAATGATAAATCGTTTGCAACTAAAATTTCAGTTTATTCTAAATCTCAAAAAGAAATATTAATTAAAAGCAAAATTGCTGATAAAAAACAGATTGTTGTTAATGGTTGTCCTCGATCTGATTATTCTTTTAAACTAAGAAGAGTAAAGCCACAAAATGATTTAATTGTTTATTATTTAATTGATAAAAGAAGATCACAGAATTTACTTTCAAAAAAAAATAGATTTAATTGGGATGAATTGTACTTACAAACTTTAAAATATCTTTTAGAATATACGAAGAATAATCCTAATATTAAATTAATTCTTAAGGGAAAAACAGGAGTTCACAATAATCTTAAAAATTCTAAATTTCTTAATGAAAACTGTATTTTCATTGATGGTGGAACTGGTGAAAAACTTTTAAAAAAAGCAAGGGTAGTTATTGCATTTAATACAACAATACTTTTTGAAGCAATAGCAGGCAATAGAAATTTGATTATTCCAAACTTTAATAATGTAAATAAAAAAAAAGAAAAATTTAGTATATAAAATAGAAAATTCTAATTATTTTGTTTCCTCTAAATCACAATTTTTTAAAAAAATAAATCTTTATTTAAATTCAAAATATAAAAAAAGAAAATTAGCAAAAAAAGAAAAAAATGTATTAAATTATTATCTCGGCAATACAGATGGGAAATCAGGAAAAAGACTTGCAAATTTTTTAAGAAAGACTATTAGTTAATTATAATTAATCTTTATCAAACAATTGAAACATATAGTCTTATAAATATTATTGTATGAAATTAGCAGCTGTAATAGTAAGCAGAAAAGATAGTGTAAGAATACATTACAAATCCAGAAAAAAAATAAAAGATCAAAGTATTGTTGAAAGAAAAATATGTCAGCTAAAAAAAGTAAAATCTTTAAATGAAATTTACTTGGGTACAAACGATTTAAGTCTAAAAAAATTAACAAAAAAATACAAAATTAATTTTGTAAAAAGAGAAAATAAATATTGCGATGAAAAAAAAACGAGTGCAAATCAAATGGTTAAAAATATGTTAAAATTTGTAGATGCTGACGTAATATTATGGGCTCATCCTACTAATCCATTTATAGATCATGAGATTTACGAAAAAGCCATAAGATTATTTAAAAAATCTATTAAAAAATATGATAGTTTATTTTCAGCAACTTTAATTAAAAACCACTTTTGGAATCATAAAAAAAAACCGATTAATCACAATCCTTTTTCGAAAAAACACGTTGTAGCAAGTAAACTACCAGCTATTTTTGCTCAGAATGGTGGAATTTTTATTAGATTTAAAAAAGACATGATTAGGGATGGTAGGTTTGTTGGTAATAAACCTTATATTTTCTCAATTGGTGAAATTGAAGGATGGGATCTGGATCATCCGTGGCAATTAGAGACAGCTAGAACATTGGTTAAATTTAAATATGCAAAATAAAAACTAATTCTCTATGAAAAAATATTTCTTATTAATAACTATCTTTTTTGTAATCGCCTATTTGGGAATTAATTACTCAATTGGCAATAAAGGTTTAGATAAATTAAAAGATCTCATATCAAATGAACATAAATTTTTAATTAAAAAATATTTATTTCCTTATAAATATACATCCCAATTAGAGAATGCAATTTTACTAACTCAATCAAGATCTCCAATTCATGAAGTTTTTTTTGCAGTTAAAAAGGAAATTGATTTTAAGAATAGCTTAAAGGACTTTAAAACGCAGGAGAAAAAAACAATTAAAATTTCAAATAATAAAACGTTAGATAAATACAGGTTAAATAATTTTCATGCAGGTATAAATTATACAATACCAGGAAGTGGTTTTATAGATTTTCATGACGATAAACTGTTTGTTTTATCGGCTCGTGGTATACTTGGATTTTCTAAAAACTTTGATCAAGAAATTGTTTTTAAACAAATTAAAAATAATTTAAACGATTTTCTTGGATTAGAGCAATTTTATAAATATAATTGGTTTTCTTTTAAAGATTTGCTTATACATAAAAACACTATCTTTGTATCTTTTACTGAGGAAATTAAAGAAAATTGTTGGAATACAAGTGTAGTATTTGGTGAATTAAATTATGATGAGGTTAAATTTAGTAAGCTATTTTCAAATGATTATTGCATTCACTCCAAGGATAATATTGATAAAGAATTTAATGCACACCAATCTGGTGGTAGAATGATAATTTTAGATGACAAACACGTATTATTATCTATTGGTGATTATAGAAGTAGATTTTTAGCGCAAGATGAAAATAGCGTTAATGGAAAAATAATTAAAATTAACTTAGATGATAAAAGTTATAAATTATTTTCAATGGGTCACAGAAACCCGCAGGGTTTATTTTTTGATAAAAAAAATAATATTATATTAGAGACTGAACATGGTCCTAAAGGAGGAGATGAAATAAATCTAATCAATTTAGATAAATACAATAATGACAATATCCCAAATTATGGATGGCCTATTTCTTCAGCAGGTGAACATTATAGTGATCCAAATGGAAATAAATACGAAAAATATCCATTATATGACTCCCACAGCCAATATGGGTTTATTGAACCACTTAAATCTTTTGTTCCATCAATAGGTATTTCAGAAATAGTAAAAATTGACAATAAAAAATATGCGCTAGGATCTTTAAAAAAAAGAGCACTTTATTTTTTCGAATTAGATAATGATAATAAAATTGTAGAGCTTGAGGAAGTTAAAGTATTTGAAAGAATAAGAGATTTAAAATTTTATAATAAAAAAATATTTCTACTACTTGAGGATACACCTTCAATTGGTATAGTTTCTTTAAATTAATTTATTACTTTTATTTAATGTTGAAAAAAAATACAATAATGAAGTACAAAAAAAAAATTATAACCAATGATTAACTACGGAAAACAAACAATTACTAATATCGACAAGTTATCAGTATTAAAAACTCTCAAATCTGGTTTTTTAACATCAGGACCTAAAATAAAAGAATTTGAGAAAAAATTATTAAATAAATTTGGAGGAAAGTATTGCTCTGTTGTGAATAATGGTACTTCGGCTTTGTATATAGTTGGCAAGGCGCTAGGATGGAAAAAAGGGGATAGAATAATTACTACTCCAATGTCCTTTCTAGCAACAGCAAATTGTATTGTTCATAATAATGCTAAACCAGTTTTTGTAGATGTTGAAAATCAAACTTTTACAATAGATCCTCAAAAACTAGAAGATAAATTGAAAAAGAAAAGTTATAAAGCAGTTATTGCTGTGGATTATGGTGGTCACCCATGTGATTGGAAATCATTAAGGTATTTATCAAATAAATATAATTTTGTATTAATCAATGACGCATGTCATTCTATTGGTTCGAAAATCGGAAATAATGTCAAATATGCAAATCATTATGCAGATTTTGTAACTCATAGTTATCACCCAGTAAAAGCGTTTACTACTGGAGAGGGTGGATCAATTTTTTGTAAACAGAAAAATATAGCAAATGATATAAAAAAAATAAGAAATCACTCAATTGAACACAGTATGAAAGAGGGACCGTGGTATTACGAAGTACATAATGCAGGCCTAAATTTTAGAATTACTGATTTACAGTGCGCATTGGGAATTTCCCAACTAAAAAACCTTGAAAAGTTTATTAAGGCAAGAAGGAAAATAGCCTCGATTTACAAAAAAGAATTAAAAAATGATGATAGATTTATTCTGCCCATAGAAAAAAAAAATTATTTCAGTGCTTATCATATATTTCCATTACAAATTAATTTTAATAAATTAAAAACAAATAAAAGAAAAATTTTTAAATTATTTAAAAAAAAAGGAATTAACCTTCAAGTTCATTACATTCCAATTCATTTACAACCATTTTATAGAAAAAAATTTGGATATAAAAAAAATCAATTTATTAACGCAGAAAATTTTTATAAAAAAGAGATATCTTTACCAATTTATCCTACCTTAAAAAAGACAGATTTGTATAAAGTAATAAAGGAATTGAGATCTTTAAAATAATAAAGTAAAAAAGGATTTAAATTGTGCAAAAAAAAAACTCATATTTAATCACTGGAGGAACAGGGAGCTTTGGAAAAGCTTTTGTAAAAAAGATTATTGCCTCTAAAAACAAAGTTTCAAGACTTGTTATTTTCAGTAGAGACGAGTTAAAACAATATGAAATGTCACAACTTTTTCCTAAAGAAAAATATCCATTTATAAGATTTTTCCTAGGAGATGTAAGAGACGAAAAAAGGTTATTGACGGCAACTGAAAATATTGAAACTATTATTCACGCCGCTGCTCTAAAACAGGTACCAACCACAGAATACAATCCATTTGAAGCAATTAAAACTAATATAATTGGTGCAAACAATGTAATTGAGGCATCAATAAAAAATAATGTAAAAAATGTAATCGCACTATCTACTGATAAAGCTTGTTCTCCAATTAATCTATATGGCGCAACTAAACTTTGCTCAGATAAGTTATTTATTTCCGCCAATAACATTAAGGGTAACAGAAATATAAAATTTTCTGTAGTTAGATATGGGAATGTTTTGGGAAGCAGAGGCTCAGTTGTTCCGTTTTTTATGAAAAATAGATCAAAAGGAGTACTTCCTATTACAGATAAGAATATGACAAGATTTAATATTACTCTAGACTATGCGGTTGATATAGTAATTTGGAGTGTAAAAAATTTAATTGGTGGTGAGCTTTTGGTTCCAAAACTACCAAGTTATAAAATTTTAGATCTTGCAAATGCAATTTCACTCAAAGCAAAAAAACCAATTGTTGGAATTAGACCTGGAGAAAAGGTACATGAAGAAATGATTTCTATGAGTGACAGTCAAAATACGGTTGAACTTAATAAATTCTTTTTGATTTTACCAAATCTTAATCAAAAAACACTTTTGAAATATAAAAAAAGATTTAAATGTAAAAAAGTGAGTGAAGAATTTGTTTATAATAGCAACACAAATAAAAAATTTTTAAGCGTTGGCGAATTAAGAAAAATGATAAGTGATTTATCAATTTGAAACTAAACTTAAAAATCCAATAATAAAAAATGTTGAAAGAAAAAAATAATGATTTTAAACCATGTGTGATAGGTCTTGGTTACGTAGGTCTTCCAATACTTTTGAGACTTATTAAAAAATTTAATTCTATAGGTTACGATAATAGTAAGAAAAGAATACTAGATTTGCAAATTGGAAAAGATACATTTGGAGAAGTAAAAAGAAAAGATTTAACTAATCATAAATTAAAATTTACCTTTAATTTAAGTAAAATTAGAGATCGTAACTTGTTTATAATAACTGTCCCAACTCCAGTTTTTAAGGATAAAAGACCTGATTTAACTCATATTAAAGATGTATGTTTAAAATTATCAAAATTAATTAAGCCTAATGACATAATAATATTTGAGTCAACAGTATATCCAGGTTTGACAGAAAAATTTTGTATACCAATTCTTGAAAAAAATAATTCTCTTAAGAATGGAAAGGATTTTTTTGTTGGTTATAGTCCAGAAAGGGTAAATCCTGGAGATGAAGTTCATAAATTAAACAAAATAAATAAAATTTTAGCTTATCCACATAAGTTTAAATTAAAAGATCTTATTAAGTTATACAGAAATTTAGGAAAGAAAATCATTTATACGGATAGCATAATTGAGGCCGAGACAGCAAAAGTTATTGAAAACATACAAAGAGACGTGAACATTGGTCTGATCAACGAAATTTATATGGCTTGCGAGGCACTAAACATTAATTTCAAAAAAGTTTATAAATTAGCATCATCAAAGTGGAATTTCTTAAAATTCCAACCAGGCTTAGTAGGTGGCCACTGTTTGCCAGTTGATCCATATTATTTCTCACATATTTGCATAAAGAATAATTTTACCACCAAAATTACGTTAGCTGGAAGGAGCATCAATGACACAATGTCTTTAAATATACAAAAAAAAATTGGAAAAATATTTAAGAATAAAAATTCGATAAAAAAAAACAAAATACTTATTTGTGGCTTAACATATAAAAAAAATGTTGCAGATATTAGAAACTCTTTGGCACTTAAGATTTTTAAAAATTTAAGCGCAAAAAATAAAAACATCAAAGGATATGATCCAATAATAGATAAAAACACTTCCAAAAAATATGGAATTCTTAATTCATCTTCAAAAATATCAAAATATGATATCTTTATTATTTTAACACCACATAATGTCTTAATGAAAAAAATAAATAAATTGAAAAATAAACAAATATTCCAATTTTTTAATTAAATATTTAAACTTAGAACATAAAAAATGAAAGCTTTTTATATCGCTGAAACACAACTAAATAACAAAAGTGCATACAGTCATCATGTAATAAAGATGTGTGATGCATTTGGTCAAAACATGATTGATATAACGCTTATTATTCCATATGAAAAAAAAAATATAAACTTTTCAAAACTTAAAAAAAAATTTTTATTAAATAGCGCAAAACACTTTAAAATTATATCTATTTTAAATTCAAAAATTTATAATTTTATTGGTAGATTAAAATTTAGTTTTAAAACTTATCGATATCTTAAACATAAAAAGAATTCTTTAATTATTACAAGAAGTTTATATGTAAGTGTGTTTTTATCATTTGCCAAAATTAATCATTTTCTCGAAATCCATACAGAACAAAAATCGTTAACAAAATTTTTTTTAATAAATTTAAATTTTATAAATTCAAAATATATTATTAAAGTAATATTAATTTCAAAAGCTCTGGAAAAATTATATAATATTAATAGAAAAAAAGTAATTATTTTGCATGATGGTGTCGATCCATTAAATTTTAAGAAGAAAAAAAATATAAAAAAAATAAAAGAATTTACCTACATAGGAAGTTTTTATAAAGGCAGAGGTATAGAACTTATACTAAAACTTGCAAATAGATTTAAAAAAATTAACTTTAATCTCTATGGAAAAAATGACTTTAAAATTAAAAAAGAAAAAAATATTAATATTTTTAATCATGTAGAGTATGCAAAAGTTCCAAATATTTTGCAGAAATCAGATGTATTATTAATGCCATATTCAAACGAGGTTTCTATAAATGCAGACAATATAAACACTGCCAATTATTGTTCACCTCTTAAAATGTTCGATTACTTAGCGTCGGGAAAAATAATTATTTCATCGAAGTTAGACGGAATAACTGAGGTTTTAAAAAATAAATATAATTCTTTAATTGTCAAAAAATATCAATTTGAATATTGGGAAAAAAGAATCAACGATCTACTCAACAATAAAATAAATATTAAACAAATTTGTAAAAATTCACTCTCCACTGCCGAAAAATATAGTTGGAAAAACAGGGTTAATAAAATATTAAATGAATATAAAAAATTTAATTCAGAATAATGAAAATTCTTATAACAGGATCTGCCGGATTCATAGGTTTTAATTTAGCGAAAAATCTTATTAAAAATAAAAAATATTTTGTTACCGGTATTGATAACTTTGATAAATATTATGATGTAACTCTTAAAAGAAGAAGAAATAATATACTTATTAAAAATAAAAATTTTAAATTTCATAAAATTAATATTTTAAATGAAAAACTTTTAGAGAAAATATTTAAAAAGAATAAATTTGATTTTGTGTTTCATCTTGCTGCTCAAGCTGGAGTTAGGTATTCAATTTCTTATCCAAAAAAGTACATAGATAGTAATTATGTCGGTTTTTTTAATATAATTCAGTTTGTAAAAAAGTATAAAGTAAAAAGATTATTTTATGCATCTTCAAGTTCAGTTTATGGAGATAATAATAAATTTCCACTTAGAGAGAGTGAAAGAATATCTCCAAAAAATATTTATGCTTTATCTAAAAAATCTAACGAGGAGATAAGTTCAGTTTATAGTAATTACTATAATGTAAATTGTACAGGATTAAGATTTTTTACTGTTTATGGAGAATGGGGTAGACCAGATATGATGATGATGAAGTTTATTAATAGTTATTATAAAAAAAAAATATTTAAACTTTATAATTTTGGTAATCATACAAGAGATTTTACATACATAGATGATGTAATAGAAATTTTAAGGAGACTTTTATTAAAAAATTCGAAATTACTTAAAAATGATATTTTTAATATATGTTCTAATAAACCTCAAAAACTCGTTAAAATAATTGATTTTATGTTAAAAAATAAAATTAAACCAAGAATTAAAAAAATATCACTACAAAAAGCAGATATCATTAAAACACATGGAGATAACACAAAAATTTTAAAAATTACTAATTATAAAAGTTTTAAATCCTTTGAATTTGGATTAGAAAAAACAATTAATTGGTATAGGAAATACATGATTTAATATAGATTATTTTTATTTATTTTTTAAAAATTAAAAAAATAGTCATCATTTTTAAATGCGAATTGGTTACATATTTAATTCTTCTTTACCTTCAAGTAATCCAGGTAGTCTTCAAGTTATTAAAACTTGTGAAGCTTTAATTAAGCACAATAATCAAGTTGATTTAATAACACCAAATACTGGATTAAATGTATCAATAAAAAATTTTTATAATTTAAAAAAAATACCAACTATTCATAAGTTAAAGATCTTTAGACAATTCCCAATTGGAGTAAAATATTATTTATTTTCTATATTTGCGGTCCTCTACTCAATTAAATTTAAATTTGATATAATCATAACAAGAAACCCTTTCACTCTTTTTGTATTATGTTTGTTAAAAAAAAAAGCAATTGTAGAATTTCATCATGATTTTTCAGTAGAAAGCAGAATCGTAAGATTTTTATTTTATAAATTCAAAATCTTAAACAATAAAAATATAATTAAAATTATTGCAATTACTGAAAATGTAAAAAAATTTTTAATTAAAGATTTTAAAATTGATCCGAATAGAATAGAAGTAATTGCTAGTGCAACCGATCTTAAATTTAAATTTTTTAAATTAAAAAATAAAAAAAAACTTAATGTTGGTTATTTTGGAAGTCTTGAGCAAGGAAAAGGCTCGGATTTTGTTTGCAAATTATCTAAGTTAGATACTAAAAATAATTATTTTGTTTATGGTGGATCAATTGAAAAAGTAAAAAGTATAAAAAATAATTATAATAATATCAATTTAACTATAAGCAGTTATAAACCTTATGGCGAACTTTCCAAATATATATCAACTATGGATATTCTTCTTATGCCCTCAAATAAAAATATTATTAAAGCCACAGGGGGTGTAGGAAATTTATCTAAATTTACATCACCTCTTAAACTTTTCGATTATTTAGCTTCTGGAAAATTAATAATTACAAGCAAACTAAATGTTATTAATGATATTATTAAAAATAATGTTAATTGTATAATGATTGAAAACTTAAAACCAATAAATTGGTTAAAAGAAATAAATTCCGTCCTCTTGAACCTAAAAAAAATAAATCGATTAAAAAAAGGTGCCTTTAATTTGTCAAAAAAATATACTTATTATAAAAGAGCAGAGGCCATATTGAAAAATATTAAAGCAGATTGAAGTATAAATTAATTATTTTATGAAAAAAATTTTTTATTGGTCACCATGTTTGAATAGAGTGGGCACTTTATATTCGACAATAAACTCTGCTATATCAATAAAAAAGTATTCTAGAGGAAATTTTGAACCAATTATTATAAATTCTTGTGGTGAGTGGGACAATTATTCAAAAATCTTTACAGATAACAATATTAAAATTATTAACTTTTATAAAATAAATTTTTTTAAGTATTTACCAAAAAAAGGATTTATTGGTAGTAGATTTTCTTATTTTATTATATTCATTTTTTCATTTCTACCCCTTTTAAAAATTATAATTAGAAATAAAAATGATATTCTAATAGCCCATCTAATCACATCTTTACCTTTAAGTTTAGTCTCAATTTTTAACAATAAAATAAAGTTAATTTTGAGAATATCGGGTTATCCGCAACTTAATTTTATTAGATATTGGTTATGGAGGTTTTGTAGTAGAAAAATTTCATATGTAACCTGCCCAACAATTTCAACACTTGAAAGAGTAAGTGCTATAAATTTATTTCCTAAAAATAAAATAGTTTATCTGCAAGATGCAATTATAAATATAAGTAAGTTAAAATCTCAGATGATTATAAATAAAGAAAAAGAAAAATATATTTTAGCGGTGGGTAGGCTCACAAAGCAAAAAAATTTTTTATATCTATTAAAAGAATTTGAACAATTTCTAAAAATTAACAAAAAATATAAACTAATTATTTTAGGTGATGGAGATCAAAAAAAAGATTTACAAAAGTTTTGTAAATTAAAAAATATATCAAATAGTGTAGAATTTAAGGGACAAGTAGATAATGTGTATTATTATATGAAGAGAGCAAAAATCTTTGTGCTTAGTTCTTTATGGGAGGATCCAGGATTTGTAATAATAGAGGCAGGTTTTAGTAATTTATTTGTAATTTCAAGTGATTGTCCAAATGGACCACAAGAGTTTTTAAAAAATAATAATGCGGGGATACTATTTAAAAGTAACATAAAAAATAGCTTGTTAAATTCTTTAATTAAATTTGAAAATACAAGTGAAAATGAAAAAATGAAAAAAAAAATTGCACTAAAAAGGTCTACAAAAAAATATTCAATTTTTCATCACTATAAAGCTTTAAAGGATATATTGATTAAATTAAATTAAATTAATTATTTACTTATAATCAAATGCAAATACTTTTCTAAATTTTTTTTTTTTTCAAACCTATTAAGATTTTTAATTCCTATTTTTATCATCTTGCTACATTTTTTTTTATTTTTTACATAATACAAAATTTTTTTATACAATTGAACGTGATCACCAACATTAAATAAAAGTCCAGCTTTTCCATTTAAAAGAATTTCTTTTGGTCCTGTTCTGCAATTGCTTGATATAATCATTTTTTTAAGAACTAATGCTTCTAGCAGAACATTTGGTAAACCTTCATACTTTGAAGTTAATATAAACAAATCTGATTCTTTAATGATTGGGTATGGATTATTTAAAAATTCTAATATGCTTACATTCTTTTCTAAATCATTATCTTTAATAAAGTTTAATAAATTTGTTTTTTCTATACCCTTTCCAACAATAACGGCTTCAAATTTAATTTTATTTTTTAAATAATTGAGTGACTTGAGAAGTGTAATTTGATCTTTTTGCTCTGTGAATCTTCCAATATTCAAAATTCTAAGTTTTTTCTCAGATTTAAAATATTTTTTATAATTTATTTTTGATTTTCTATAAATTTCATTTGTATCTAAAGGATTATAGATACATTTTGCATTAACATTAAATTCTTTTTTAAGATCTTTCTTAAATTCGATAGAGTTAACTACAGTTTTATCAGCTTTTTTTAGAAAATATTTAAAGATCAATTTTTTTATTGAATTTTTTGACCATCCAATTGGAGCGGAGTTCGACCTGCTAATAACTCTAACAGAAAAAATTTTGCATATTATTATACAATATATATTTGCTTGAAAAGAAAATACGGTTACGTTTTTATCTAATGAAATTTCTCTTATCAGAATAATTAAAGCTAAAAAATATTTAATACGTCTTCCAAATTTATCCCAAGTTTCTGAGCTTGGAGAAATAAATCTAATTGGTTTTTTAAATTTTTTTCTATATTTTTTTGAGATTGTTATTAATGATAATTTTTTAACTTTTGATGCAAGATAATTACTTATAATAAATAGGTTTTTTTCAACACCTCCTCCTTCAATAGATGGCATAAATATTATTACTTTTTTTTCCATTAAAGTTTATTATAAAATTAGAGAACTAATAAATTTGTATAACATTTAAATTAGATTAATATAATTAATTAATATGAAGACAAGAATATTTTTTAAATAATTAAAATCTTTGTTATATGAATATTATTGGGAAAATTTTAGATGAGTTTAGTAAGTATTGTAATTCCATACTATAAAAAAAAAAACTATATTAATAAAACTATTAAATCTGTGTTGAATCAAAGCTATAAAAAAATAGAGATAATTATAGTTTATGATGACGATGATAAAGAAGAACTTTATTTATTAAAAAAAAATTTCAAAAAAATTAATAAAATAAAAATAATAGTCAATAAAAAAAATCTTGGAGCTGGCTTGTCAAGAAACAGTGGAATTGAAAATTCAAAAGGAAAATATATCGCTTTCCTTGATGCTGACGATTTATGGAAAAAAAATAAGTTACGTAACCAAATAAATTTTATGAAAAAAAGAAAAGCTTTAATTTCCCATACATCTTATGATTCCCTTAACATAAGAGGGAAAGTTATTGGAAAAAGAACAGCAAGAAATTTTTATCATGTAAATGATTTATTAAAATCATGTGATATAGGTTTATCAACAGTGATTATAGATAAAAAAATATATGGATATGATTGTAATTTTTCAAATCTTAAAACTAAAGAAGATTTTGTTTTTTGGCTTAAAATACTTAAGAAAGGTTATTTTATATATGGTCTTGACCAAAATTTAGCATCATGGAAAAAAACTGAAAATTCTTTGTCTTCTTCATTTATTCAGAAATTAGCAGATGGTTACAAAGTTTATTTTAAGCATATGAGATTTAATTTTTTAAAATCTTTTATATATTTAATTTATTTAAGTTTAAACTTTATAAAAAAAGATTTTTTAAGATGGAACTAATTTTTTTTATATTATTTTTAATTTCAATTTATCCAGTCAACCAGATAATTAAAAAATTAAATTTTTTACCAAGTCAAACTGGTGAAAGTCACCAAAACTTTTTAGGAAAAAAAAATGTACCTCTAAGTGGTGGGCTTTTTATTATAATTTTTATAACATATTTAGCTTATGAAAATTTTTATTTATATATATCTTTTATAGTTTTCTATTTACTAGGAGTTTCATCAGATAAAAAATATATAATTTCCCCAAAAGGAAGGTTTATTCTACAAATGATTTTCCTAATACTATTTGTAAATTTTTTTGAATTAAGAGTTATTGATTTAAGAAATGATTATCTTTCATCTTTATTAGAAAATAATATCATATCACTTATTTTCGTTGTTGTATGTTTTTTAGTTTTAATTAATGGATCAAATTTTATTGATGGATTAAATGGACTCCAGATTGGATACTATTTAATTGTCATTTTAATCCTACTTAAAAATGGTTTTGTAGACTTTATAAGCTTTAGTAGCACAGAAATCATATTTTTGACATTAACTCTGGCGTATCTATTAGTTTTAAATTTTAGCGAAAAATTATTTTTAGGAGACAGCGGGTCTTACATATTAAGTTTATTTGCAGGATATTTTTTAGTTCTTATTTACAATAATAATCAAAATATATCACCTTTTTTTATAGCGTTATTACTTTGGTATCCATGTTTTGAAAATTTATTTTCAATTGTAAGAAAATTTACTTTTAATAAATCACCCTTGAAGCCTGATAATAAGCATCTACATCAGCTTGTATATCTTTATTTTAAAGTAAAATTTAAATTAAAAAAAAATTTTGCAAATAATATTTCAAGTATTGTAATTAATTCTTTTAATCTAACCTTCATTTATATTGCTAGTTTAAACTATAAACACACATTTATACAACTTTTCATGATTTTCTTGTTCAGTTTAATTTATATATATTTTTATCTAAGAATATTAAAAATAATTTCTAGAAAATTATAAATTAAAAAAAAGAGCTATCATTCCACTTAAAATCAATAAACCATCTTTAAAAGCATTAACCTTTTTTTGTCCTCCTATTCTAGATCTTTCGTGTGATTTTGAAGTAATTAATTTAAATTTTTTTTTATTGGCCTTTATGGGTAATTCAATGCAAAACCTAAAGTCTAGATATTTTAACTTTAGCTTTTTGGCTTTTTTTGTTTTTCCAAGAACATATGTGTATAATATATCCGAAAGTTCTAGCCTGAAAAAAATTTTTCCAAGCATAGTAAAAATAAAATTACCAATTAAAGTAATTATTGTGTCGTCGTCACTACCACAATTTTTTTCATATCTTGTAGAAAAAACAAAGTCAGCATTTTTTTTATTAATTTTTTTAAACATCCTTTTAATTTCATTTGGATTAAATGAACCATCAGCATTAAATATACAAAAATATTTTGTATTGACTGATTTAATTCCCTCTATAAGCGCACCACCGTAACCTTTATTTTTTTGAAATATTATTTTACATTTATATTTCTTTATACTGTTTAAAGTTAATATGTCTTTCCTTTCAAGAATAACGTTTTTATTTACATTATATTTTTTAAGTTCATTTAAAACTTTAGGCAAGGACTCACTCTCGTTTTTTGCAGGTATAATCAATGTAATTTCAGAGTACATAAGATTTTAAATTACTTATTATTAGAAAAATTAAAAAATAAAAAAAAATAAGTATTTTATTTTTAAACTTTTCTAAATTTTTAAAGTTTATATCTATCTTAAATAACGAAAAAAATAAAATTAATAAAAGTGGATCATAGTATTTATGATAAACAGTTATTTGCGGATTACTTAATATTAAAATCATTATCAATAAAAAGTTATCAAATTTAAAATTTGATAAATTAAAAACATAAAATAATGAGATAAAAACTACTGTAAAAAATATATACTTGGTATCTAAAAGAACATAAAATAATTTAAAAAATATTCCTCCCCCTGTGTATTCATTTTTATAGTCAAAGTAATTAATACAAAAACAAAGTATTGCTAGTGATATTATTATGTTTATGAAAAATTTTTTATTAGGATTAAATTTAAAAGTTTTAATTATCAAAAACGGTATTAAATAAAAAAATATAATAGATGAAATTAATAATATGTTATTAGGAATATTTCCAAGAAGAAAAATTGATTTAGAGTTCTCGTTTAAAACCGCTGCATTATTTAAAAAATTATTGTCTAAAAAAAATAAATAAAAGAATGCAGGAAAACTCAAAATTACATTTAGCAAAACAATAATAAAAATTGTTTTTGAATTTTTTTGATAATAGATAATAAAGTTCAAAAAATAAAAAACAGCAAACAAAGAAAAATTTGGACTAATATATGCTGATAAAGAAAGAAAAATAATATTTTTTATACAATTTAAAAATTTACCTTTTTTTTGAAATTTTAAATATTGATAAATGCTGATTGTAAAGAAAACTAGACCTAACAATCTGCTGTCTGGCCAAATAGCTAAAGTTCTAAATGTAGGAGAAATAAATATTAAACTAACTAAAAAAAAAGCAATATTTTTATTTTTTATAACGAGATTAAGAGATTTGTAAAAATATATTGGAAGGATTAAACATATGTTTAAATGAATGAATCTTACAAAAAAATCGTTTAGTTGGATGGTTTCAAAAAATGATAAAAAAATTGCCAAAATTGGTGAGTGACGTGTATTATATTTCTCATAATCAAAAAACGTTAAATAAAAATTGTTACTAAAATCTTGTGAAATACTTTTTTGATTTATATAATCTTTGATTGCACCACCGGTCGAATTTTCTCCTAATAGAAAACTGCAAATTAATGAAAAATATAATAAAATATAAATTAAATACCACTTGCTATTATAATTATTTGTTAATGTATCTAATTTCATTTAGCGTCTTTTTTATTATTATTTACATATTTCAAGAAAAAATTGAAACTTTTAAAGAAAATGTATATCAGAATAACATCAGAACATAAATAAATGCTTTGGTAAGATATTATATTTTAAAAATTATAAAATTTTTAGAATTGTCTAAAGATTTTAAATATTTAAAGAAAAAATTTAATAAAAGAATATTGCAATGAATAAAAAACCTAAAGTTTCGGTAATAGTTGTAAATTATAATAATTCGAAATTTTTAATTAGAAGCCTAAGTTCACTAACTAAACAAACTTACAAAAATATTGAAATAATTTTAGTAGACGACCAATCAAGTGATAATTCTATTAAGCTAGCGAAAAAATTCTTTATTAAGGCAAAATTTAAAAATTACAAAATAACTTTAAACAAAAAAAAAACAAAATTTGGTAGTTATAATCAAATGAATTGTATTATGGCTGGTTTAAATTTATCAAGAGGAAATTTAATTTTCTTTTTAGATAGTGATGATTTTTTTAAAAAATCAAAAATTAAAGAGGTAATCAATTTTTTTAAAAAAGATAATAAGATTATGATTACATTTGATCTTGCATATAAATTTTTTTCAAAAAAAGATAAAGAAAAATTTAAAATTAGAAAAAGAAACAAAAATATTATCCCTTGGCCATCTTTCCCCTCACAAAGTACCATTGCAATAAAAAAAAATTACCTAAAAAAAATATTAAATAAAATAATTATTAAAAAATATCCTGATATATGGTTAGACTTTAGAATTCTTGTAAAATCATATTATGATTTAGGTGAAGTTAAATATTTAAATAAATATTTAACATATTATCAACAACATTCTCAGAGTGAGTCTCATAAGTTTCAAAAATATAATAAAAATTGGTGGAAGCGAAGAAAGGAAGCTCATGAGTTCACGATAAAATATGTATATAGAAATCAAAAAAAAATTTTTTCTTTAGATTATTATTTAACAAATTTAGTAAATAAATTTTTATAAAATGAAAAAAAAAATTATAATTATCGGAAAAAAAAGTTTTTTAGCCGTAAATTTATTTGCATATCTTAATAGAAGAAGTGAAATAAAACATGTTTCTTTTGAAAAATTTACAAAAATTAAAAATTTAGATGAAATTGATTATGTTATTAATTGTTCATCAACATTTGAATACGTAAATCTTAAATATAACTACAAATATGATTATGATTACCAAATTTCAAAAAAGATATACAAGTATAAAAAATGTAAATTAGTTTTTTTGAGTAGTAGAAAAATATACAAACCTGATAATAATATAAAAGAAAACGGAAAAATTTCACCAATAGAAAACTATTCAAAAAATAAATATATTACTGAAAAGAAGATTCTTAATATTTTAAAAAATAGAGCACTAGTGTTAAGAATTTCAAATGTTATTGGATTAGATGAAAATAAAAGAAATAGAAAACTTCATAAAACTTTTATTGATTTTTTTATTAAAAACACAAAAAAAAATATCATTTTCAACAATAAAAATGTTTACAAAGATTTTTTGCCTATCAGTATCTTTGTGAGAATAGTTTTTTTATTAATAAAAAAAAATAAATTTGGAATATTTAATGTTTCGATGGGAAAAAAGGTATTTCTGAATGATCTTGTAGGATGGTTAAATCACTATAATACTAGTAAAATCATTGTTATAGATGTACCAAAATTAAATTCTAGACAATTTAATAAAGATATCTTTTACTTGAATAACAATAAACTTATAAAAAATATCAAAATTAAATTTGATTTAAATGACTTGAAAAAAGAGTGTTTAAGAATTAGTAAAAAATTATTTTATGACAAAAAAAAATAAAAAGGCTTTAATTTTTGGAATAACAGGGCAAGACGGTTCTTATTTAACAGAACTTTTATTAAAAAAAAACTATGAAGTTCATGGAGTTATCAGAAGGTCGTCATCGTTTAATACAACAAGATTGAATCACATATATCAAGATCCACATATTAAAAATAGAAAATTAATATTACATTATGGGGATATTACAGATTCAATTTCAGTTTCATCAATTATTAAAAAGATTATCCCAGATGAGATATACAATTTAGCAGCACAATCTCATGTAGCCGTATCTTTTGAGGTTCCCGAATATACTGCTAATGCAGATGCAATTGGTTCATTAAGAATCTTAGAAGCAATAAGATTTCATAATTTTCAAAAGAAAACAAAATTTTATCAAGCTGGAACCTCTGAAATGTACGGAAGAGTCATTCAATCACCACAAAATGAAAAAACCCCCTTTTATCCAAGAAGTCCGTATGGTGTTGCCAAAGTTTATGCACATTGGATAACGGTGAATTATAGGGAGGCCTATAATATTTTTGCAGCGAATGGAATCCTATTTAATCATGAAAGTCCTCGTAGAGGTGGAACATTTGTAACAAAAAAAATTGTTAATGGACTTTGTAGAATAAAATTAGGTTTACAGAAAACTTTATTTTTAGGTAATTTAGATGCTAAAAGAGATTGGGGCCATGCTAAAGACTATGTATTAGCAATGTGGAAAATTCTTCAAAAAAAAAACCCAGATGATTTCGTTATTGCAACAGGAAGACAAATAACCGTAAAGCAGTTTGTAAATCTTGTTCTTAAAGAACTTAATTTAGATTATATTTGGAAAGGAAAAAATAAAAATGCATTTTGTTTAATTAAAAATACAAAAAAAATTATAGTTAAAGTAGATAAAAAATATTTCAGGCCGCTGGAAGTCGATACTTTGCTTGGAAATTCCACAAAAGCTAGAAAATTATTAAAATGGAAACCAATTTACAATGTTAAATCTCTAGTTAAAGACATGGTAACTGAGGAATTAAATTCATTGAAAAATGATAAAAAAATCCGATAAAATATTTGTAGCTGGCCATAAAGGTTTAGTTGGTAGTGCAATTATTAGAAAACTCAAAGCAAAAGGATATTTAAAAATTATTACAGTAAATAAAAAAAAATTAGATCTAACTGATCAAAAAAAAGTTTTTTTATTCCTAAAAAAAAATAAACCTAAATTTATTTTCTTAGCCGCAGCAAAAGTTGGAGGTATTTATTATAATAAAAACTATAAAGCAGAATTTATCTATGAAAATTTGATGATACAAACAAATGTAATTCATGGAGCACGCCAAGCAAACATAAATAACATAATATTTTTAGGATCAAGCTGCATATATCCAAAATTTAGTAAGCAACCAATTAAAGAAAAATCAATTTTAACAGGAAAACTTGAGGAGACTAATGATGCTTATGCAATAGCAAAAATAGCAGGTATTAAAATGTGCGAAAGCTACAATATGCAATATAAAACAAATTTTAAATGTTTGATGCCAACAAATACTTTTGGACCAAACGACAACTATCATAAATTAAACTCTCATTTTGTGCCTTCCCTTATTAGAAAGATTTACGATGTAAAACAAAACAACAAGACAAAAATAAACATTTGGGGTGATGGAACTCCAAGGAGAGAGATTATTTATGTTGATGATATAGCAGATGCTTGTATTTATTTTATGAACAAAAAAATTAGCGAAACCTTAATAAATATTGGCACTGGAATTGATTTCAGTATTAAAGATTATGTGAAATTTTTCTTAAAAATTCTAATTCCAAGTAAAAAAGTAAATATAATTTTTGATAAATCAAAACCTAATGGAACACCAAGAAAATTATTAGATGTAAAATTGGCAAAAAAATATGGATGGAAATATAAAACTAACCTAAAGAAAGCAATTCTTGCTACGTATAAAGATTATACCTCAGAAAAAAATAAGAAAATAATTTATTAATTTTTTGTTTACATTTAAGTAAGATTTTGTATAAAACGTTTGCCTGGTGATTATTGCGAAAGTGTAATACCCGATCCCATTCCGAACTCGGAAGTCAAGCCTTTCAGCGCCGATGGTACTTTGTCTTAAGAC
>MDTG01066188.1_pt1 | contig 21600 bp, 22 predicted proteins | sample 811421 | NCBI WGS metagenome assembly MDTG01 (sample SAMN05326645, study PRJNA326480) | marine metagenome | isolation source: seawater | place: Pacific Ocean: South East | collected 2011 | reverse complement strand
GAACGTTAAGGGCTCCAGCGCCGATGGTACTTTGTCTTAAGGCATGGGAGAGTAGGACATTGCCAGGTCTACTAAACGTGAAAAAGGTCACTTCACTTGATACTAATTATTTTTAAAAATCACTCTTAAACACCAAGAGTCCTCATCATTTAAGTATCCTTTGGCAATTTCAGTTTGTATAAAAGTCTGTCTCATCTGCATTATTTTCTTTGGGATTAACTTTTTAACGAGATTTTTTATAAATATTAAAGTCTCACTTTTGTAATTTAACTTATAGCCTTGTTGCCAGTCTCTATATTTTTTCTTGGATAAATCCATATAATGATATTGTTGTTCAAGTGAATTAGAATAGAAACTTTTATTTACCAACTCTAAATTAAATAAATTTCTTATTATCTCTAGAGATTTTTCTGTAAAAAAAAGCAAATGTGGTGAGTCATAAGGTCTTTTCATAAAATTTTTTTTAAACTGATTATTAGGTACTTCAAAAAAGAACAGACTATTTTTTCCTGAAATTTTTTTAAAATTATCTATTACTTCAAGGTCTGTTAAGTGTTCTAGTACGTGCGTTGATATTACTAAATCATATTTAGTTTTGATCTCGTCAAAATCATTAAAAACTTTTATTTTCCTGTCCTCTAATATCTGCCTTGAATATCTATCATTTTCAATTGTAGCAATATTAAGGTGGCTGAATTTTTGTTTCAATAAGTAACATAAGTCACCGCTTCCTGAACCAAAATCAAATACATTATTTATTTTATTAAAATTGATAAATGTTGTGAGGTATTCAATATAATTAAAATTTTGCTGGTTATATAATTTACTATCTAAGTCGCGCGTTGTTTCATGCGGTCGTCCTTTGCTTCTATAAATATTTTGATAAAAATAATTTATTTTTTTTTCGTCTGGATCAGGAAATGAAAAGCCAAAATCACACTTGTCACAGTAATAAATATTTAACTTTCCAAAATATTCTACATCACTCTCAACATGAAATTTATATTCATCAATTGGTTCCGCAATATTATCTCTACAAAGTTTACAGTTTACTTGAAGCATTTTAATTAATGACAATATATAACAACTTTAATTGTGTCAATTTAGATGATCTGAGAGTAAACGTTTCCATTTAGTTAATCTGTTATCTAACCAGAAAAATTTATTTTTAAAACTAATTGAGTCTATTTTACTATTGAGGGCTATTAGCAAATCATTACTATTTGTAACAAAATTAATATTTTTTAAATTTCTTACTGGACTAGAGTTTAATTTTTTATGATCACAATAAACTATTACTTTTTTGCCTAATAAATATGCCTCAATACTTGCAGATCCAGAACCAACAATGACAATTTTTTCATGACATACAATTTCTGATAAAAGTTTTGAATTCGAAATTCTTAAATTCATTTTCTTGGCATTATTAATAAGTTTCTCGCTATTTATATCACCTGGATGAGGTTTAAAAGTAATCTCATTTTTTAAATTTATTTCTTTAATAATCTTACTTAAGTCTAATAAGAGTCTCTTTGAAGTATGATAGTTTCCATCGCTTAGCAGAAGGATTTTATTTTGGTGAGATAATTTCTTTCGTTTTGTTTTTTTTAAATAATCATTTAAGTAATTAAACCTTAGAGCTTCTACTTCTAATAATCTCTCCTTTGGAAAGCCGCTACCCAAGAGACATTCTTTTGATAATTGACCGTTAATACATACGTAGTCACAAAGAAGTTTATTCTTCTTATTATTATAATAATAATTTTGTGACTTATAAAATCTCAAATCCCAATATCTCAAGTATCCGCTTGTATGTTCTACTCCGATTAAAGTGCCATGATTAAATTTTCTCCAAGAACCAATCAATGCCCTTTCCCAAGGTTGATTTTCATATAGGTATAATCCCATATTTTGCTTAGGTAATTTGGAAAATAATTTGTCGAAAATGTAAGTTGTAATTATTGAATTAAATAGATGGGAGCCTCTGGTGGAAGAAATCCAATGTCTCCTCATAAACGGAAAAAAAGTAATGCTTGTATTCTTTACTAAAAACATATCATTAACATTTCTTATCATTAATGATCTTATAGCTATTTTTAGAAAATCCTTTAGGGCTAGGAATAAAACTGAAAATGTTAAATTTCTATCAACCAACAAGTGATTAGTGTCTGTATTATTAAAATTTTCAATATCTCTTTCAAGGTTATTAAATTTCTTTATGGCATTAGAGTCTACTCCTAGGTGAACAAAATTTATTTTTTTATTTAATTTAAATAATATATCAATGAGACCAGGCCAGTATTCAGATAATAATCGACCTTTTTTTTCACCTGATTGATCAATTTTATAATTGAGTAAATATGAAATTATACTAATTTGATTTTTGAAATTTAATTTTTTTCCTCCCTTTCTAAATTGAAAGCATGAAAAAAACTTCTTCATTATAAAATAGGTTGTTTTAAGAAAATTTGGTATCAGATCTATTTTTTTTAAATGTAAATATATAAAGTTAGAAAAACTATATTGAAGATTAATATTTTTACTTTTGCATAGAATTTTGATTGAGTAAAACAATTCAACATCATTTGAGTTCAATCTTACAATATTAGGTCTCTTAGCTTTTAGAATTCTGTCAAAAGCTAATAATTTGATACAATTACTTGTTACCAAGGATTTATTTGGACATTTTTCTGAAATAAGGGACATTTGCCATAAATCATGAAAATTATCAGTACCGAATATTGAATTAATGATTTTTTTACTTTTATTTTTTTCACCTAAATTATCAATAAACTGAAGATATTGTTCCCTAATATCTCTCTTATTTTTCTCAATATATGTATTTAAGTAATTTTCGGACCTACCAAAGCCATTCCAATAATAGGTTTGTGGGTTGTATGAAGAATAGTTTTCATCAAAAGAAGTTAAAACAACAATATTCATATATTTATTTATTTAATCATTATCTACATAAATATTTTATATTCACTTATAAAAATTAATGGAGAAATCAATCAAGTTTAATACAACCAACCTGTCTAATATATCAATAATATTCAAAAAATTTCTGTCTATTATCAATGATTTTGGATAGAAGATTATATATAATTAGATTAATTTAATAAATTTACAGTTATTTAACAATGGCCAAATCCTCATTAAAAAGTAATGTCTATAGTCAGTTATCATCATTTAAAAAAGAGATCAGATTCTTTAAACAGAATTCATGGTTTTTTGCTGGATCAAAATTGGACCTCTCTAATTTAAATGATTATAAAACTATATCAGTCTTGAATACTCCAATTGTAATTTATTTAACAAAAAAAAATGAATATAAAGCCTTTGTAAATGTTTGTCCGCATCGTGGCTCTTTAATTAAACTTAAAGAGAGAGGTAATGGGCCTCTAGTGTGTAAATATCATTTTTGGTCTTATGATGAAGAAGGTAAAATTAAAAATATTCCATTAAAAAAAGATCTTTTTACAAATAAAGAGGCAAAAGAAATTTTCGAAAACAGTAAACTTAAACAATGGAATTTAGAATTTTGTGGAAATTTTATATTTATTTCTCATTCTGACAATAAGAGTTCATTGAAAAATTACTTAGGTTCAGAATATAAAAAAATAGAATTAATATCTAATTCTATTCAAAAAAGAGAATCCATACAAGTTTGGGAATGGGATGCAAACTGGAAAATTTGTGTTGAAAACTCATTAGATGAATATCATGCCAAGTTTGCTCATCCCTCAACTTTTAACAAACTTATTAAATTACAGCCCAAATATAAAAAATCTAATAATGTATATTCAATGAATATGCCAATAAGTGATGAAGCAAAGAAAAAATGGAGTAAGTTTAATAAATATTTTTCTAAAAGAATTATAAATAATAACGATTACAACCATTATCATATATTTCCTATGAATTCTATTTCTTCTTCATATGGAGTTAATTTTTTTGTTCAAACATATATGCCTATTAATCCATTTAGGACTAGAGTTATAAGTGAATTATATATTGCAAAAAATATTAGCTCTAAGTTATCAAAAAATGTTACGGACGGAATAAAGAAAGCATTTTTGAATTTTAATAATACTGTATTTGATGAGGATAAAATATTGTGTGAATCTGTTCACAAAGGTATAATATCACAAGAATTAAAACACCCCATTGTTAGTAATTATGAAAAGAGAATATCTTTTTTTACTAATAAACTTAAAAGGATTTATAAATGAAAAAGTCAGTTTTTCTTAAAAATTTATCTAAAATTCTTGAAATAGACGTTAAAAAGATAAATGAAGAAAAAACATTGGAGAGTTATGATTTTGACTCATTAAGAGTTTTAGAGTTAATGGCATTCAATGATCAGGAATTCCCGAAAAAAATTATTAGTGCGGAGGAAATCATGGACTGTATAACAGTTGCTGATTTAGTTAAACTATATGGTTCCGCAATAAAAAAATGATTGATATCAAAAATGTTTTCATAAAGGGCATATCAAGTTCAGTACCAAACAGAATTATCGATAACAAAACATATTTATATGAAGATAAAAACCAGTCATTTATTAATCATACAGGTGTAAAAAAACATTACCTTGCTGAAAAAAATAGCGATCTAAATACCTCTGATTTGTGTTATGAATCTGCAAGAAAATTAATAAAGAAAGTAGGCTGGAGTCGTAACCAAATTAAATTCTTAATTTTTGTTAGCCAAACAAGAGATTATACACTCCCTGTAACAGCATGTCTTTTACAAGAAAGACTAAAACTAGAAAAAGATACAATAGCGTTTGATATTCCTCTAGGCTGCTCAGGATTCGTATATGGTCTTTACATAGCATTTCTTATTTCAAATAATACAAAATCAAATGGACTTTTATTATGTGGTGATATGAGCAGTAAAATGGTAGATCCCAATGACAAAAAAATGCTTGCTCTCTTTGGAGATGCTGGGTCAGCTATAGCAGTTGAATACGGCTCGAAGAATAAATTAAAAAGTATTTTCAGCCTTGGATCTGATGGCAAAGGAGAAAAAAGCTTAATCCTTGAGGGAAACGGCTACGGGAACATAAATAACAAAAAAAATCAAAATGATAATTATTTAAAAATGAACGGTCCTAAAATTTTCGAGTTTGGTTTAAATGAAATAGCTACAAACATATCAAATCTTTTTAAAAAAAATAAAACAAAGTTATCTGAAATTGATTATTTTATTTTTCATCAAGCAAATCGATATTTAATAGAGAATATTGCAAAAAAATTAAAGATATCTTCAAAAAAGATAATCTATTCTCTTGATAACTATGGTAATACAAACTCTGCTTCTATTCCTTTAACTCTTAATAAGCACAGATTACTATTTAAAAAAGGAAAGAAAAAAATTCTTATTTGTGGTTTCGGTGTAGGATTATCATGGGGAACTGCAATTATTACGATAAATAATTTAACATGCACTAATATAAATAAAATTTAAATATGTTTAAAAATAAAAATATTTTAATTACAGGAGCATCATCAGGAATAGGTTTAAATTTAGCTAAATTTTTTTATAAGAAAAATTCAAGGCTTATATTAATTTCAAAAAATAAAAAAAACCTCAGTTTAGTAAAAACTGAAGTTGCTAAGAATATAAAACCAATATTTTTTGATTTAACTAATTTTGACTCATATGAAATTTTGTTTGAGAAGATTTTAAAAAGCCATGGAAAAATTGATTATGTAATACATGCTGCTGGATCACACTCAATTAATTCAATCAAAGCCTTTTCTATAAAAGATATTTCAGAGTCAATAGACTTAAATCTGAAGACTGCTATTTGTCTCTCGAAATTTCTATCTAACAATAAATATTTACGCAGACCAGCCTCAATTATTTTTGTTTCATCAGTAATGGCTGTTATCGGTGAGCCTGGGCAGGCAGTTTATTCTGCTTCAAAAAGTGGTATAGTTGGTTTAACAAGATCTCTTGCCTCAGAGTTATCTCGTTACAAAATCAGATTAAATTCAATTAGTCCAGGCAGTATTAACAGCCCAATGCTAGATCGCTATATTTCAAAAATATCACAAGAGAAAAAAAATGAGGTTCTAAAAAAACATTTATTAAGAACTGGAGAATTTAAAGACATTAACAACTTATGTGAATTCTTATTATCAAACAAATCTAGCTGGATCACAGGTCAAAATATTGTTATTGATGGGGGTTACTCTTTATAAATGCGTAAAAAATTTACATATATAAATTTGATTGAGTATTATTTACCAAAAAAAAAAGAGAAAAACTCAGAAATAATTAATCCAAGAGAAGACAAGTCGAAAAAAATTATTAATAAAATCGGAATAAATAGTAGGTCAATTGCTGGAGAAAATGAAACGTCAACAGACTTAGCAATTATGGCAGCAAAAAAAATCAAAAAATTAGATTTACAAAATTTAGATTTTTTAATTTTTTGTACGCAGACACCTGATTATATCATTCCAACAAATGCTTGTATTATTCAAAACAAGTTATCTTTATCAAACCACATGGGAAGTATTGATATTATACAAGGTTGTTCAGGTTACAACTATAGTATATCTTATGCTCAGGGATTAATTGAGTCTGGCCAGGCTGGAAAGGTACTAATCATAAATTCCGACGTTTATTCTAAATTTACTAGTAAAAAAAATTATAAGACCAGAGTACTTTTTGGCGATGGATCAGCAGCAACTTTATTGTCTAATAAAAAAACAGAGGAATCTTTTCAGATTATAAAAAATGAAATGGGAACTGATGGTTCTGGTTATGATGATCTCATTTTAGAAAATTTAGGCGTTAAGAATTACCACAAAAATCTAAAGCAAGGAGACCATATTAAAATGAATGGTGCGAGAATATTCCAATTTGCTATGCAAAAAGTGCCCTCAGCTATTAAAAGATTTTTGTCTAATGAAAAGATATTATTATCGAAAATTGATTATTTTGTTTTTCATCAAGCAAATAAATTTATTTTAGAGTCACTTCAAAAAAAGATGGTTATTCCTAAAGAAAAAATGATTATTTCTATGAAAAATACTGGAAATACAGTTTCTAGTTCAATCCCAATTGCACTAAAAGAATACGAAAAGAAAATTAAAAAAGGTAGTCTTATATTACTTATAGGATTTGGCGTTGGATTATCATGGGGAATTACTCTTATTAGAAAGATATAATTTTGTGTCAAATAAAGTTACTGTAATTGCAGAGGCGGGTGTAAATCATAACGGTAGGTTAGACTACGCATATAAACTCATCGATATAGCTGCTAAATCAAAAGCAGATATTGTTAAATTTCAAATCACAAACTCAAAGTTGATTACTAAAAATGCTAAAAAGGCAAAATATCAATTGTCTAAAAATTTAGATGAAACACAGAAGCAAATGATTAAAAAATTAGAGATGAACTGGGAAAAAATAAATCCAAAACTAATGAATTATTCGATTAAAAAAAATATAAAATTCTTAACTACCGCTTTCGATAAAAATGGACTTAATCATTTAAGAAAATTAAAATTAAAATTATTTAAAGTACCTTCAGGTGAAATAATAAATCACCCCTATCTTAAATTATTGGGCAGCTTTAAGTCAAAAGTAATTCTTTCAACAGGAATGGCTAATATGGGGGAAATTGAAAAAGCTATTAAAATACTTACTTCTCAAGGTACTAAGTTGAATAACATCACTCTTTTACAATGTAATACTGCTTACCCAACACCATTTTCAGATGTAAATTTAAAAGTTTTAGAGACCTTCAAAAAAAATTTTGGAACTAAAATTGGTTATTCTGATCACACCTTAGGAATAGAAGCTTCAATAGCTGCAGTAGCTCTGGGTGCAACTGTAATAGAGAAGCATTTTACAATTTCTAGAAAATTATCTGGACCAGATCACCAAACAAGCTTAGATCCTGATACTTTAAATAGATTAATAGTTTCTATACGAAACATTGAAAAGGCCTTAGGAAGTAATAAAAAACAAGTAACTAAAAGTGAAAAATCCAATCTCTTAATTGTTAGACAATCAATTGTTGCAATAAAAAAAATTGAAAAAGGTGAGAAATTTACAGAAAATAACATTACTCTAAAGAGACCAGGTACAGGATTAAAACCTGAAAAATTTGAAACTTTAATTGGCAGAAAAGCAAAGAGAAAATTTAATCCAGATGATTTAATTTCATTTTAATGAAGAAAAAAATAATAATTATTACAGGTTCGAGAGCTGAGTACGATTTAATCTCTGAGGTAATTAATAAATTTGAAAAATCAAAATTATATGATCTTCTATTAATTTTCACTGGCTCACATCTTTCTCGTGAATTTAATAACAATAAGTATTTCTTTAAAAATATAAAAGTTAATCGAATAAAAAAAATTGATATCAAGATACAGAAACTTGAACCAAAAAATATTATCAATTCAATCAGTGCAGGTATAAATAGTTTTTCAAATATATTTAGATCATTTAAACCTAATTTAGTAATTATACCTGGAGATAGGTATGAAATGCTCGCAGCAGCTATTTGTTCATATTTTATGAATATAAGAGTAGCTCACTTATTCGGTGGAGATATAACTTTAGGTTCGTTAGATGATAATATACGCCATAGTATTACAAAATTTTCAGACTACCATTTTGTAACATCTAATTTATCTAAAAAAGTCATTGAACAACTAGGTGAAGATAAAAAAAATATTTACGTTGTGGGTAATCCTGGATTGGACTCAATGAGTAAGATAAAACTTCTTTCTAAGCCAAGTTTTTCAAAAATTGAAAGAATAATATTTAAGAAGAAGATAGCAACAGTTGTAGTTCATCCTGACGCATCAAGTAAAAGAAAAACGATTAAATTAATAAAAGAAATCTTAACAGCTTTAAAAATGGTTAAAGATACAACTTTTATATTCACCAAACCAAATGCAGATACGTATTCCCATGAGATTGATAAAAGATTAAAAGAATTTGTAAAACAAAATCCAAAGATATCATCGTATTTCATTAATCTTGGTCATAAGAAATTTTTGTCCATATTGAGTTTTTCCGACTATTTGATTGGTAATTCTTCAGCAGGATTATCAGAAATGCCATATTTCAAACGTCCTACAATAAATATAGGAGATAGACAGTTAGGGAGAATAAAACCACTAAGTGTTATTGATTGTGAGGATAATGTTGATTCAATATTAAAGGCAATTAAAAAATCCCAAAATACTAAATTTATTAAGTCAATAAAAAAACAGTCTTATCATTTGGGAGCTAAAGGTGGTTCAAAAAAAATCTATCAAATTATCTCCAAAATTGATTTGAAAAATGTAAAGCAATTTAAAAAATTTAATCTAATTAAATTCAATAAATTTTAGTTTGTTTTGCAGGATTTCCATGTGCAAGTGATTTTGCCTTAAGATTTTTTGTTAACACTGAGTTAGAAGAAACTTTTGAGTCATCATTTAATCTTAATGAAGCAAGCACTGATGAAGTAGTTCCCAGAAATACTCTCTTACCCAATTTGCTGTTTCCATTTACTTTTGAAAATGGTGACATGATTGATGAATGACCAAGCTCAACATGATGCCCAGCAGAAGAATAATGATTTAAATAACAATTAGTGCCAATCTTTGCAAAGGGCGCAACAGTTGCAAATGGCGATATTATACATCCATCTGAAATCTTTGCTTGATCGCCAATATAAGCAAGTGGATGGATTAATTTAAAAAATTTATAACCTTCTTTTTTTAGTAATTCATAAGTTTTGAATCTTATTATTGTATCACCTGATGCTATTAAAACTTTTAAATTTGTTAATTTTTTAAATTCGCTTTTTCTTTTTAAAAATTTTACCTTATCATAGACTAATTTAAGTTCTTTCTTTTTTAATAAGGCCTTATTTTCCTCGTAAACATAAATCTGGTAATTGTCATCGCAATAATTCATATCTTTTAAATATGAGAGAATTTCTATTGCTAGATTAGAACCAAAATAAATAACAATATTTTTTGTTTTACTCACTTTATAAATTCCCGTTATTAAATAATTATAATATTATTGGATTAATATTACTTTTGTATATAAATTTAAAATTTAATTATATTAAAACATTTATAAAATATCAAATAATGCTAATTTCTTATCATGATTAAAAGAACACCCTCCGGTCTCCCTGAAGAAATTATATATTGTTCAGAATGTAATTTGAGTAATCAAAACCCTACTTCAACCAATGAATATTTTCATACAGCAGATACAGTTCAAGATACAGTAGATTTTGACGAGAACAATATTTGTGCTGCTTGTAATTTTAATAAACTAAAATGGAATCAAACAATTAACTGGGAAGAAAGAGAAGAAGAACTAATTGAATTGTGTAATCAATACAGAAAAAATGATGGTTCATATGATTGTCTCGTCGGAGGTAGTGGAGGAAAAGACTCTGTTTATCAAAGTCATATTCTAAAATATAAATATAAAATGAATCCCTTAACTATAACATGGGCACCTCATTTATATACAGATATTGGCTTTCAAAATTTTCAAAACTGGCTACATGTTGGTGGTTTTGATAACTATTTGTATACACCAAATGGCAAAATTCACCGATTATTAACTCGAAACGCATTCAAAAACTTATGTCATCCTTTTCAACCTTTTATTATGGGACAAAAGACTTTAGCAGTAAAAATGGCTCACAAATTTAATATTCCTATAATATTTGATGGAGAAATGCCTGGCGAATATGGTAGAAAAGTTTCTCATAAAGTTAATCAATATAACTCGGTTCAAAACAAAAAATTTCACAGTCAAGTTGGATTTTCAACAGATGTTTTAGATGGTAAAGATTTCTTAGACACGTATTTAGGAGGTGTACCTGTGAGAGAATATCTTGATGAAGGTATTCCACTTGTAGAACTCAAAAGCTACGCTCCTCTTGAGACATCTATATTAGAAAAAAAACCTATTGAGGTGCATTATTTAGGATATTACCTTAGATGGATACCACAAGAATGCTACTATTATGCAGTAGAGCATACCAATTTTGAAGCAAATCCTGAGAGAACGGAAGGAACTTATTCTAAATATAATAGTATAGACGATAAAACGGATGGTTTTTTTTATTATACTAGATATATAAAATTTGGAATTGGTAGAGCAATGCTAGACTCAGCACAAGAAATAAGAAACTCTCATATTACTAAAGAAGAAGGATTAGCTTTAATTGAAAAATTTGACGGCGAGTTTCCAAAAAAATATCAAGATATATTTTTTAGATATATTAATATGGATATAGATGAGTTTAATGATATCTGTGATAATTTTCGTCCAAAACATATCTGGGAAAAAGAAAATAATCTATGGAAACTAAAAATTTCACCATCAGAGTTCTTTAAAACAAAAAAAAATTAATTTTTTTGTTAAAGACAATATTAATTTCTAAAATGACAATACCAAAAAGAATAATTAGCAGGATAGATATAAAAAATAATACTCTCGTAAAAGGAATTCATCTTGAGGGTTTACGTGTTTTGGGTGATCCTAAAGAGCATGCTTATAAATATTTTCTTGAGGGGATTGACGAAATTCATTATCAGGACGTTGTTGCATCACTTTATAATAGAAATCAGCTAGATGAGGTAATAGAGAAAACAGTTAGGGATATTTTTGTACCAATATCAGTTGGTGGAGGGATTAGAAGCTTAGAAGACATTGACAAAATACTTAAATTAGGTGCTGATAAAGTAGTTATTAACTCTGCTGCAGTAAGAAATCCAGAATTTATAAAAGAGGCATCAGACAAATATGGAAGTTCAACCATAGGGATTGCAATAGAGGCGATAAAATATAATGAAAATGAATACAAAATATTAATCGAAAGTGGAAGAGAGAATACTGACCTCAACCTATTGAAATGGCTAGAAACTATCCAAAATTGTAATGCTGGAGAAATAATAGTGACATCAATTGATAAAGAAGGAACAAAAAAGGGTTATGACTTAAACTTATGTCAAATAGTAAAAAACAATTCAGACATTCCTATAATAGCTCACGGAGGTGCAGGAAAAATATTAGATATTATCGAATTATTTAATTTTTCAAAAGTAGATGCTGTATCAATAGCAACCCTATTACATTACAATTACCTTAACACGGACAAAAAAGCAATCAATGCTGGTAATTATTCCTATATCAACAATTTAGAAAAAAAAATAAATCCTAATTTAAATTTTATAAAAGATCTGAAAATAACCTTAAGAAATAATGGAATAAATGTCAGACAATAAATTAATAGGTATTATTGATACAGGAACAAGTAATATAATGAGCGTACTGCATGCATGTAATCTTTATTCCATAAAATTTAAAATAATTAAAGAGTATCATAATACTGATGGTATCGATGGTTTAATTATCCCTGGTGTAGGTAGTTATAGAGCTGTGATGGAAAATTTGAAAAGAAAAAAATTAGACCATTTTATCTATGAATGCATTGATTTAAAAAAGCCTTCATTATTTATCTGCATAGGCTTGCAAATATTATTTGAGAGCAGTGATGAATTTGGAAAAAATAGAGGTTTGTCGATATTTAATGGTAAAATAAGAAAAATCCCTAATCTTATAAAAGGTAAAATGAGAAATGTACCAATGATTGGTTGGAATAAATTAAATATTAATTTCAAATCAGATCTACTCCAAGATATTGATGAAAATTCATATTTTTTTTTTACTCATTCGTTTTATGCAGATGTACAAGATAGGTCAATTATTCAAAGTGAAGTAAACTATAACGGGTTTAATTATTGCTCTAGTATAGAAAGTAAAAATATTTTTGCGACACAATTTCATCCTGAAAAAAGTGGATTAGAGGGTGTAAAAATATATAAAAATTTTTATAAAATTGTAAATCAAATTGATTAATTGTAATATCGTTTCACTAATGAACAAAGACAAAATAATTTAATTAAATGAAAAAAAAATCCATTAAAAGACTCCATGATGAATTTTATCTAAAAGAAAATAGATATGATGATCCTAAAGAAGCATTTAAAATGCTATATAAAGAACTCAAGAAAAAAAAATTTAATAATTTACTAGATGTAGGTTGTGCAAATGGAGAATTAATTTACTTTTTGGAGAAAAATTTTCCTAGTGTTGAATTTACTGGAGTCGATATTTTACAAAGTTTACTTGATAAGGCAAAAAGTTACTGTCATAAGAATACAGTTTTTTTGAAAAAAGATGTTTCGAAAAAAAAATTTGTTATCGGAAAATTTGATAGAATAATTCTCTCTGGTGTTTTAAGTATATTCGATGATCCTGATCCAATCATAAAAAACTTACTGGATAATCTTACAAAAAAAGGCAAGCTTTATATCTTTGGAGCTTTTAACCCCAATCCTTTCAATGTTTTGGTCAAGTATGAAGATGTTAGAAAGATGAAAAATATCTATCAATCTGGGTGGAATATTTTCAGTTTAGAAACAATTAGAACAATTGCAAAAAAATATAATAAAAAAACTAAAATAAAAGAATTCAAAATGCCGTTTGATATAAAAAAAAGAAATAGTGATTTAATTAGAACCTGGACAATTAAACATGAAAACAGACGATTATGGACCAATGGACTTGGAATTATTTATTACGGATATTGGATTGAAATCTCCTAAGATAATTTATTTTTCATAAATTAGATGTTTAAATCACATAAATTACGTAATTTCAAAATCACTGTATATAAAAAGGATAATGTTGATATTTTAATTTTAGATAAGCACACTAGTCAATTTGCAAAATACTGTATACCAAAAAACAAAACGTTTATCGAAGTTGGTATAAGAAAAGAAATTCCAATAATACTGAGTTTTAGATTTATTATAAATTTAATCTTAAATTTAATCAGAACAAGAAAAATTACTCTATCGTTTATTTTATCATTAATACTTATTAAAAAGGCAAAAGTAATTGTAACATTTACTGATAATATTGCATTGATGGGTCACATTTCAAAATTTTGCAGTAATCGGCTTATTATATCTATTCAAAATGGAACAAGATCAAAACATAACCATCATGGCTGGAATAACATAAGTTACTTTCCAGTACTATATGGCTGCGGAATTTACGAAAAATCTCTTTTAGATGAAATGGGAGCTAAGACTCAAGAATATATTCCTTCTGGTTCATTAAAATATGGAATCTATAAAAAATATTTTGAAGAAGAAAATTATATTGGAGAAAAATATATTACATTTATTTCTACTTGGCGAAATAATGGTGATAAGAGTTATATGAAACCCATATATCGAAGTCATGAACGAATGATCCCAAAAATTTACGAAATTTGTTTGAAAAATAAATATGCTTTTCAGATATTAACTGCTAGTCAAAAACAAGACTTGTATGAAGAAAATGAAATTAATTATTTTTTAAAATTAAACAATTTTAATGACTTAAATTTTGTTGAAAAAAAAGAATTTTCAGACTCATATAAATACTGTGAAAATAGTAAATTGCTGATTAGCTATACTTCTGCCCTTGCTTTTGAAATGTATGGTTTAGGTATAAAAACTTTGTTTCTAGGATCTATAAAAAATATTAGTGAAAATAAAAATTATCCATGGAGTGAAATATTTAATTTTTTACCTAATCTCGTGAAGCTAACTGATGATAGTGATTATGATATTGAAAACAAAATTTCGAAGATAATTAGTATGGACAGTAGCGAATATTTAGAAATTACGCAAAAATCAAGAGAGTATTTTATGAGTTATAAAGAAAAATATACACATGAATTAATACACGATAGAATTGTCAAAAAACTTAACTAATTTTATTAAACTAATAGACACTATTTCGCTGAATATTATCAATTATTTCAATTAGACACTAAAATATTTATGTGTTAGTTACTCATTAGTATTTGTGAAATGCAGCAGTTTATAGAATGAAAATTAAAGCGCTTGTTCCATTGAGAGGTGGCTCAAAAAGTATTCCAATGAAGAATATTAAAATGTTAGGAGGCAAGCCTCTGTGTTATTGGGTATTAGAATCTCTTTTGAAAACAAAAGAAATATCAGATATATTTGTATCAACTGATTCAGTTAGAATAGCAAGAGTAGTAAAAAAACTAAATAAAGATATACAAATCATAAAACGTCCAAAACACCTAGCAAACGATTTTACTGCAACAGAAAGAGTGATGTTACATTTTGCTAAAAAAATAGACTTTGATCTTTTGGTTACAGTACAAGCTACTTCACCTTTTACTTCTGAAAAAGATATTTCAAATGCTATCAAGAAATTCAAAAAAGATAAACTAGACTCACTACTAACTGCAGTAAGGTTAAAAAGATTTTTTTGGAGTGATAACTCAACTCCTCTTAACTATAATCCTACTAGAAGACCGCCCAGGCAAAAGTTTGGAGGGACTCTGACCGAAAATGGAGCCTTTTATATAACCTCAAAAAAATGCTTAAAAACTCACAAATGTAGGCTTGGAGGTAAAATAGGTATTTTTGAGATGAGTGAAAAAAACTTTACTGAGATAGATGAACCTTCCGATTGGGCTAAAGTATCTAAATTATTAAAAAATACTTAGTATTTTTTTGAGAATTCAACTAACCAATTTTTCTTAAATTCAAAGTTTTTATCATCAACATAGACATCAAAAACTGGCTTCCCGAAAATAAGTTCATCGAATTTCAGTCCCCAAGAAACTATTTGTTTTTCTGTCAAATCGTAACCTTGTTTTTTTGCTAATTCGATATCATCGTTGTTTCTTCCCATGTACCTTGCAGTAAAAATTTTTACCACATTTCCCTCTTCTTTAAGCTCATTTATTTTTCTTATAACTGATTTAATAGGTTTTGAAGATTCATAATCTAATCCTTCTGTTGTACATATGACATTATCTAAATCAAAACAAAATATTTTCTTTTCAGACATATAATGTTATCAATGTATACAAATTTAATTTTATAATAAATAAAAATGATTGATTTTGAAAAAATAAATGGAGTACATCTCATTGCAGAGATTGGTATTAATCACAATGGCGACTTAAAAATTGCGACAAGATTGATTGATGCAGCAAGATCTATTGGATGGAATGGGGTAAAATTTCAAAAAAGAACTCCAAGTATTTGTGTTCCTGAGGCACAAAAAAATATACCTAAGTCAACTCCATGGGGCGATATGACTTACATAGAGTATAAAGAAAAAATTGAGTTCGGCAAAGATGAATACGATTTCATTGACAAATATTGTAAACAAGAAATTAATCCAATTGAATGGTCTGCTTCAATTTGGGATAAAGAAAGTTTAAATTTTATTATGAATTATGAAATTCCTTATATTAAAATACCTTCTGCTATGGTCACGAATCACGAATTAATTAAGGAAGCTTCAATATCAAAAATTCCAATAATTATCAGCACAGGAATGAGTACCTTAAAAGAAATAGACGATGCGGTTAACATAATATTAAAGCATAGTTTTAAGCCATGCATACTTCATACAAACAGTTCTTATCCTGCCCCTCTCAAAGATTTAAATTTATCTTTGATACCAATGTATAAAAAAAGATACGATTGTACAATCGGATACTCTGGACATGAATATGGAGTTGAACCATCTGTTCTTGCGGTTGCTTTAGGTGCTAAAGTTATTGAAAGACACGTTACAATCGATAGAGATATGTGGGGGACAGATCAAAAATCAAGTCTTTCAATCACAGGAATGGATAATTTATTTCAAAGGATTAAAAATGTTGAATTAGTGATAGGCGAGCCAAAAAAAATTATTACAGATGGTGAAAAAGAAGTCAGAAAGAAGCTTAGCCATACTTAATTGTAGATTATGAAATTAGCAATCATTGGATGTGGTAAAATTGCAAGATTGCATGCAGTATGCATGCAAAATGCAGGTTTCAATATATCTTGTGTATCGGGAAGACAGGGCAAGTCAAAATCTGTTGATGATTTTGCCGATGAATTTGGTGTAAAAAATAAATTTGATAATTCCTTTGATTTAATAAATCATTCAGAATGGGATGCACTTCTTATAACTTGCCCTACTCAATTTGCCCTAAGTTATTTAAAAGCTTCCGCCGATAAAAAAAAACCTATACTTGTCGAAAAGCCAATTACTTATGATTATCAAAGATTAGAAGAATTTCTAAAATATGACAATATCTGTGTTGGATTAAATCGTAGATTTTATAAATCAGTTTTATTTACCAAAAAATTTGTAATTAACAATGATAGTATTTTTATAAGAGTAAATATCCCAGAGTCAGTTAATGAAACAGATTTCGACGTAAACTTTACAATTCCTAAAAGAAGTTATGAAAATTCTATACATATGTTTGACTTACTGAATTTTATATCAGGAAATGTCAGTTGGATCCATACTCACAAAATAATGAATAATGAAAATTTAAAAGCAATAATTGCAACAGGTAAAAGCGATAAAAATATAACAATTCAAATTTGTCATTATTTCAATAGTTCAGACAATTTTTCAATTGATGTAACGAGTAATGAAAAAAGAGTTTTACTAAAACCTATTGAAGTTGCAGAGTTTTATGAGGGCATGAATATTATTGAACCAAATGAGAAAATTAGAATAAGAAGTTATAGTCCTAAGTTAGTAGAAAGAATTTATGAAGAAAGTGAATTTAAGCCTGGTTTTATTGACCAATCTTATTCCTTCATGAATTTTTGTAATAACATAGAAGACTCTAAACTTGCTAAAATTACTGATATTCATAAAGCATTAAAATTAATCGAAGAACTAAAGTAGTTCTTAATCATGTTATTGGAATTCCTTTTGTTAAATCAAATTTATTTAATTTAAATATATCTTCGATCATCTTAAATATTATTAAGTGATGACCAGATGAGATTCTGTACTCTATTAAATTGCAATGATCGGAGTCAATAAGAGATTGAATAACCTCAGATGTTCTTTTACTCTGAAACCTAACAGGTAATTCTAGTTGAGAAACTTCATCATCATTCTCAATATTACAGATTAAGCTATCTTCTAATAATTCTGTAAATATCGAATTGTCACTATTTGAAATTTCTATAAATATTTTTCTACTCAAATCATTTAAGTCTGCATTCTTATTACATTCAAGCGTTAAAGTATGACCAGAATTAGATTTTATTTTATATTTTCCAAAAATTTCATAATAATTCGCTCTTTTACTGCAATATATTTTCTTTTCAAGATCTATTGTATCTAAGAAAATTTCTTCCCTATCAATTATTGAATGAAACCAGTCAATGTAATGTACACTATTACAACATAGTCCCCAATTATTTCCTTTTACATTAAAAGAGATATTTTTACTTGGATTTATAAAATTTTTAAGTTCTTTAAATTCAAAACCCATCCATTGATTAACCCAAACCTTAGCAACATGAGAATCAAAAAGATCATCACAATATTTATAATCACTAAGTTTAGGAAATAAAAATTTCTCCAAAATTATGTGTTTAGGATTATGAAGTTTTAAAACTTTTTCAATTTCTTCTCGTCTTTGAAATGAGTTTGTTGCGATAATTACTATTTCAAGTTTTTCGGTTATGGACTCAATATCAGTATGAAAACTTACGATCTTTTTTCTTTTTTTAATTGACTCAAAATATTCTTTACATTTATTGATTGATGATAATGATTTATCAATTAAAAAAATATGATGATTATTCTTAAGTTCTAAAATCGATTGAAAATGACGGAACCCTATTTGACCACATCCAATAATTGATATATTCATTAATATAATATTTGTATTTGGTGATTAGCTAGAGTATTAACATATTTAGTTTATAAAACGTATCAAATTTTAAATGAACTTAGTAAGGCTTACTCAAATTTTTGAAAAAATTCGTAGTCCAATTTTATATTTACTGACAATAACCATCCTATTCCATTTTCTTAAAGATACTTTTATTACTTACTATTTATTGTTATCAATTTGTTTTTTACTCTCATTTTTCTTTCTTTTTTCTCGAAACTTTTATAAGGAATTTTTGAATTTCGAATTAATTAAAACTTTTTTTATTTTATATATATTAAGTCTTTTAATCTCAACAGCAACTTCTATTCTTTATATGGAAAGATGGAATATGAGTGCTATTGAATTATTCATCGCTCTTGGCAGGCTATATCTATGTCCACTATTTTGTATTTCAGTTTATATTCTAATACACAGCAAAGAGAATCTTAAATATTTACTGAGTATCTATTATATTTTTATTTTGATTGCAGTTTTATCCGTTCTCATTCAAGAAATTTATGGACATATACCATTTTTTGGAGAGTCACATTATTGGAAAGAAAGATACGGTAAAGTTGGTTATTCATCAATAACTGGATCAGTTAATAGTTACGGAATTTGCTTTCCTGCAGCAATATTGGCTATTTTTTTCTTAAGCAAATTTAATGTATTAGTAAAATCGATATTAATTGCTTTGATTTCGCTGACTGCTATTTCAATTTCATCAAAAGCTGGTTTTATAAATATTTGCTTAACTATGTTAGTAGTTTTTTACTATTCAATTCAACGTAAGGAAGTAAATATAATATCACTATCATGTTTTTTAATTTTTATTGGAATAGTAACTATTGATAGTCTATTTCTAACATTTTTTGGACTTTTTGCTAACATTACCGGCATAGAAGTAATCCCAGGGACATTGGGTATAGGTGACATTACAAAAGGAGAAAACTTCCAAAAAGAATATTACTCATTTTCACAATTAATTATCGAAAGAGTAAGTTTTAGATGGTGGCCAGATTTTTTATCACATTTAGATTATATAATTGGTTTAGGTGTATATGCTGGAAGTGGGGCGCTAGGTATAAATAGTGGCACAACTCATAATGGTTACCTCGATATGTATCTTATCGGTGGTTTCCCATTGATACTGAGCCTTTTTCTTTTAATAATAGGGGTTCAAATAACTCTTTTCAAAAAACTGTTTTTATTTGGTAATAAAATTATTCCAATTTTGTTTTGGTCTAATAATATTTTCTTATTCAATATGATTTTCTTTAATGGGGGCTTTTTTCATCCTGTAATTTCTTTTCCTTTTTGGATTTCAATTGCTTACTTATCTAGTAAAGTATCTAAAGAAATGAGCCCGTCTTAACAAATTATAAATTTTGTAATTTAAAGAATAATTAATGATAATATAGAATGGCTAATGAGACATTAATAAAAAAAATATTATCAATATCACCTTTTGTAGAAGTTATGGTGAGGGTTTTTTATTACAAAAACATAAAGTTTTTAAAAAACTATTCCTATCTTTACAGAGTTCACCCATATAATAAAAATAAATCAATAAATAAAAAATCTAAAAAAAAGATTGATCTTAAATATATAATAAGTTTTCTTGGTGATAAATATATTAAAAATGGAGATTTAGTTGTTCTTCATTGCTCCTACAAAGAAATACTTAGTTCTGGTTTTACTCCAGATGAGGTAATTGATTTACTAATAGAATTAATTGGAAAAAAAGGAACTTTAGCAATGTCTGCTAGACCAGATTTTGATATTGACCTTAACAAATATATGAGCCAAGAAGAGGACGATAATGTATATTTCTATGATGTTGAAAATACAAAATGTAATACAGGGATAATTTCTCAAAGACTTATAGAAAGAGAAGATTCAATAAGAAGTGAACACCCAATTAATTCTATGGTTGCAATTGGTCCTTTAGCTCATATTATTATGAAAGGAAATATAGAAGATGAAAATAGTTTGCCCCATGGAAAGTTTTCTTCCTGGCAAAGGTGTGTTGAAAACAACGCTAAAGTTGTAGCAATAGGGGTTGACCTTACCCAAACTGCGACAATTACCAAGACAGTCGAGGATGTTTATAATGACGAATGGCCAGTAAAAGATTGGTATATTCGAAAAAAATACAAAATAAAAAATAAAAATAGAATAAGAAGTTATAATTTGAGAGAGAGATCTTCAAAATGGACGTTACATTATGCTGAGCGGACGATGTGTAAAGATTTTTTGAAAAATAAGATATTACATACTTATAACTTTAACGGTTTAAGAGTAGAGATTGCAGAATCAAAAGATATGATTAAGTTTATAAAAGATAAAATGAAAAAAAGCTATCCATACTATTTTACAAATTTTAATCTGTTAAAGTTTATAAAAAGGTAAAAATGAAAATATTTAAAACTTTAAGAAGAATTAAACCCCATTTTTTTCACAAAGACTCACTTATATGTTCAAAAAATAATCAAATTTACAGTTATAGTGAGAATAAAGGTCTGAAGGAGGTTGTTAATTTAGAAAATAGCTTTTTAGATAAAATATTTTTTAAAAGTAAACTATTAACAAGACTGTTAAGAATAGGAATAAGGTCTTCTCAGGTATACAAAAAAAATTTTTTTTTTTCCTACAAAAAAAAAATTTACTCATTCAATTATCATACTAAATTATTGTCAATTGAGCATAAATTTAGATATGGAAGAGGTCCTTTAAACTATACCGTTGTTGAGAATTTATTTGGTTTCAAAGATGGAATTATATTCGGAGAGTATTTTAGCAATAATTCT
>MDTG01086399.1_pt1 | contig 21603 bp, 17 predicted proteins | sample 811421 | NCBI WGS metagenome assembly MDTG01 (sample SAMN05326645, study PRJNA326480) | marine metagenome | isolation source: seawater | place: Pacific Ocean: South East | collected 2011 | reverse complement strand
TCTTTTTCTTCATCTACTTTAGATACAACAACAGAACCTTCGCCTCCAGAATTTTCTACAATGGTACGAAGTGGTGATTCAATTGCTTTTCTAATAATCTGAATTCCTGTAGCTTCATCTGCATTTTCAGATTTAAGTTTTGCAAGAGATTTCTTAGCATTGAGAAGCGCAACACCCCCCCCAGCTATAATACCTTCTTCTACAGCTGCTCTTGTCGCATGAAGCGCATCATCTACACGGTCTTTCTTTTCTTTCATTTCAACTTCTGAAGGTGCTCCTACATAAAGGACAGCAACTCCACCAGATAGCTTTGCAAGACGCTCTTGAAGCTTTTCTTTATCATAGTCAGATGTTGTTGCCTCGATTTGAGTCTTAATCTGATTAACTCGAGCCTTTATATCGTCACTTAAACCGTTTCCATTTACTACAGTAGTGTTGTCTTTATCTATAGTAACTTTTTCGGCAGTACCAAGCATTTCAATAGTAGTGTTTTCAAGAGTAAATCCTCGCTCTTCAGATATCACTGTACCTCCAGTAAGGATTGCAATATCTTCCAACATGGCTTTTCTTCGGTCTCCAAACCCAGGAGCTTTCACCGCTGCAATCTTCAGTGACCCTCTAAGTTTGTTTACCACTAATGTAGCCAATGCTTCACCATCTACATCTTCCGCTATTACAATTAAAGGCTTACCTGTCTGAGCAACTGGCTCAAGCACAGGTAGTAAATCTTTCATTGTAGATATTTTTTTATCATACAAAAGGATATAAGGTGTTTCAAGGTCAGCTTCCATTTTTTCAGAATCAGTTACAAAATATGGAGATAGGTAACCTCTGTCAAATTGCATTCCTTCAACTACGTCTACGTATGTGTCAGTACCTTTAGCTTCTTCAACAGTAATAACACCTTCTTTACCAACTTTCTCGAAAGACTCTGTTATTAGGGAGCCTATATTTGAATCGTTGTTAGCAGAAATGCTTGCAACTTGATTGATCTTTTCAGAAGAGTCACCAACTGCAACTGCCTGTTTTTCCAATGTTTCTACTACAGCCTTTACAGCTTTATCGATTCCTCTTTTAAGATCTAAAGGATTTGCACCTGCAGCAACATTTTTCAAACCTTCCTTTACGATAGCTTGAGCTAATATTGTTGCTGTGGTTGTTCCATCTCCAGCAAGATCATTGGTTTTAGAAGCAACTTCTTTGACCATTTGTGCACCCATATTTTCTAGGGCATCTTCTAATTCAATCTCCTTGGCTACCGTAACTCCATCTTTAGTAACTTGAGGAGCCCCGAAAGCTTTTCCAATAATCACATTTCGACCCTTAGGACCTAATGTAACTTTTACTGCATCGGCAAGTGCATCAACACCACGTTTAATGCCTTCTCTTGCTTCGATATCAAATTCTATTTTTTTTGCCATTATGTTTTAGTTAATAAGTTTAAACAATTGCTAATATGTCATTCTCTTTCATGATGAGATAGTCTTTACCCTCATGTTGTAATTCAGTACCAGCATATTTACCATATAAAACGCTATCACCAACTGATACGGTAATAGGATTATCTTTGGTTCCTGCCCCAACAGCTACTACGGTTCCTTTTTGAGGTTTTTCTTTAGCTGTATCTGGGATAATAATACCGGAGGAAGTTTTGGTCTCTGCAGCAGCAGGTTCAATGAGAACTCTATCTGCTAAAGGCTTAATACCTAATTTATTCATAATTTATTTTTATTTAAATTAAATTTTTCAGAAATCATGCCATAATAATAAGATATGACAATTTATCAAAATAATGTCACCATGTCAGTAGGCAACAAAGTAAAATTATTTTAATTATTCTCAGATGGAGTTACTTCAGGAATATCAGGAATTTCCTCAGGCATTACTTCTTGAATCTCAGGAAAATTATCAGGGATATTTTGTTCAGTAGCACCTTCTTCAAGTAGTTTTGAATCTTGAGATTTATTATTGGGTGTTAGGGTAGCATTAGAAATCAAAATTAAAACTAACAGCAAACTTGCAAGTATCCAAGTACTTCGATCAAGAAAATCTGATGTTTTTTGAACACCCCCAACTTGTTGTGATCCACCACCAAAAGAAGATGAAAGTCCGCCACCTTTTGGATTTTGAACCATAACCACTAAAACGAGCAAGAAACATACCAAGACTATAAGTAAGATAAATATTGAAAATGTACTCATGTGTATATTTATTTCAGTTGCTGTAAAAGTTTAATTTTTTTTATTTGGTCTGCAAAGAAACTATTTTTTTTTGGATATTTCAAACTCAAAACTTGATAGGCTTGAATTGCATTTATAAATTTTTTCTGTTTTACAAATACCTTGGCTAGGGTTTCAGTCATTAGTTCATCCGTAGAAGCCAAACTTTTTTCACTTAAATCATCTTTATTTGTATGTTCTTTTATGTTTTTAACATCGCTACTTTTCTTTTTTATAAAAGAATCAAATAATTCAAACTTTTGAGTAATTTCATTAGAATTTTCAGGTATATTTTTTTGTTTTAAGTACTTTGCCCATTCAGAATATGATAACTTCTTAGTTAGAACCTTGTCATTTTCATTAGATTTTGTGTTAAGATTAATTCCCTTTTTTACTTTTTTACTTTTTTCAACTTCTCTTTTTTTGTATTCTTTCTTTAAATATTTTTTGTCTAGTATATTTTTTGGTTTTTCTAGAAATTCATAGAGTAATTGACGATCATATGTTGCAATGGCAGTTTGTGATAAAATTTGATCAAATTTTTCAGGACGCTGCCGTTCAATACTTTTTAGAAAATACGGCTGGACTAAGTGAAAATGTGGATGATTTTTCACAATTTTTTTCAATGTCTTATAATAATTCTCTTTTAGAGGATCGAAATCATCTAAAAAAGAAATTAATTCATAAGCATTTTTAATTACCATTTAGCTAGAGTATCGTTGAAAATATCTTGTGTAATACGATCAAAAATTTCTTTATGAGCTGTATCTTTTACATCAAAAACTTGAAGCTCAGCTGGAAAGTCATAAAAAAATGAATAGGTTTTAGAAAAATCATCTTCTTCTAATTTAGTGTTTATAAAGCGGAAAGCAACAGACATTTCTAATCTATTCTGTGCTGCGGTAATTTGAGCTGTAGCTGACATTGGCGTAACACTGTATTCTGTAATCTCACCTTCATAAATAAGTTGACCGTCAGAAGTAACCAAATCAAGATTGGTTTGATTCATAATTAGATCTTGTAAAGCATTTGTGAATTCATTATCCAGCCCAGGTTCAACAGTAGATCCAGGTCTATTTCCTGCTTGATTTTCAAAGAAATTTACTTGAAAGGTTGATACTCCAGGGGGAATAGAAGCACCAGTAAAAGAATAGATTCCACAACCTTCAACTAAGAAAGCAAATGTAATAAGTATATAACCGAAAAATTTATTTTGTCTCAATTTCATGTAGGTCAAATTGCTTAATCTTTCTGTATAGGGTTCTCTCCGAAATACCCAATTCTTTTGCTGCAAGTTTTCTTTTGCCATTAGATCGAATTAATGCCCGTTTGATCATTTCTAACTCTTTTGCCTGGAGTGATAAAGGTTCTTCTTCCTCTATAGTTTCGGCGTAGGTGTATTTATCTATGTTTTCTGCTTTGGAAATTTGAGTAACAGGAGGATTCAAGGTCGCTACATCTAATGAATCATTTGCTGTATCTTCAGAATCATCAATATCTTTTCCATAAATCTTTTCTATAAGCCCTTGATTTTTTTCTTGTACACTTTCTGATGTCCCATTATTCATTAGATCTAAAGTTAATTTTTTGAGGTCATTTAGATCATTTTTCATATCAAAAAGAACCTTGTATAATATTTCTCTTTCAGATGAAAAGTCACTGTCCTTTTCTTTTCTTTCGATTAGCGCGGGTAGTTGTTTGGAACGGTCTGGAAGGTATGTTCTGATTGTAGTAGCATTAATTTTTCTTTCCTTCTCAAGTACAGAAAGTTGTTCTGCAACATTCCGAAGTTGACGAATATTTCCACTCCATCTATATTCTGTCAATAATATTTGGGCATGCTCGTCTAATTGTAAAGGAGGCATATGATATTTTTGAGCAAAATCTGATGCAAACTTTCTAAAAAGAAGTACAATATCCTCTTTTCGATTTCGTAGTGGTGGTAAGTTAATTTCAACTGTACTTAAACGGTAGTACAAGTCTTCCCTGAATTTACCTCTTTCTATAGCTTCAATCATATTGACATTTGTCGCTGCTACAATACGTGCATTCGTTTTCTGAACTTTAGAGGAGCCTACTTTGATGAATTCACCGGTTTCAAGTACGCGCAGCAGTCTAACTTGTGTCGGTAAAGGAAGTTCACCAACTTCATCCAGAAAAATAGTTCCACCGTCAGCTACTTCAAAATATCCTGAACGCGTTTGGGTTGCACCAGTAAAAGCACCTTTTTCATGACCAAACAATTCACTATCAATAGTCCCCTCTGGAATAGCTCCACAATTTACAGCAATATATTTCGAATGCTTTCGGTGGGAATATTGATGGATGATTTTTGGAATATTTTCCTTACCAACCCCACTTTCACCAATAACAAGTACAGAGATATCAGTAGTCGAAACACGGAGGGCTTTTTCTAAAGCCCTATTTAAGCCAATATTATTTCCTATTATTCCAAAACGTTGTTTTACACTTTGTAATGAATCCATACTATACTCTTTTTGAAAGTTCTAAGGCATCACCTATGAGTGTTGCTGATGTACAATTGGTAATTTTAACTTCTACAAAATCACCTACTTGAAATTCTTTTTTAGCAAAAACAGTCACAGTATTTTGAGATGTTCTACCGCTCCAATGCTCTTTTGATTTTTTAGATTCCTTTTCAATCAATACACAAACTGTTTGACCTAGAAATGCCTTTGTTCGAATTTGACTATGCTGTTGTTGCTTTTCAATGATTTGACTTAGACGTTTTTTTTTGATCGCGTCAGGGACATCATCTTCAATTTTACGAGCAGCTAAAGTTCCTGGTCTTTCAGAATATGCAAACATAAATCCAAAATCATATTTAACATAGTCCATTAAACCGAGAGTATCTTGATGGTCTTGATCTGTTTCGGATGGAAAGCCAGCAATCATATCGTGCGAAATTCCACATTTGGGGATCAATCTGCGAATATTATCAATAAGTTTCATATATTCTTCTCGCGTATGTTGGCGATTCATTTTTTTTAAAATTCTGTTACTCCCAGATTGTACAGGAAGATGAATGTAATTGCAAATATTTTCGTATTTCTGCATTACAGTGAGTACTTCCAAGGACATATCTTGAGGGTTGGAAGTAGAAAAGCGAATTCTAACTTTGGGTTGTGTCTCCGCAACGAGTGTTAAAAGATTCTCAAAGCGGAGTGCAGTTTTTTGTTGAAGAGGCGTTGCCTTATCAAAGTCTTTTTTGAGTCCTCCTCCATACCATAGGTAACTATCTACATTTTGACCTAATAAGGTGATTTCTTTGTATCCTTTATGAACCAAATCATCGATTTCTTTTAATATGCTTTTTGGATCTCTACTACGCTCTCTTCCCCTGGTAAAAGGGACAACACAAAAAGTACACATATTATCGCAGCCTCTAGTTATTGAAACAAAAGCTGATACTCCGTTGGAATTCAAACGAATCGGGGCTATATCTCCATAGGTTTCTTCTTTTGATAAGAGTACATTGATTGCCTCTCTATCTTCTGCCACTTCTTTAAGCAGGTTAGGAATGTCTTTATAAGCATCAGGGCCAACTACTAGATCCACAATTTTTTCTTCCTCTAGAAATTGGTGTTTTAATCTTTCTGCCATACAGCCTAAAACACCCACAGTCATTTCAGACTTACTTTTTTTGATTGAATTAAAGTATTCTAATCGTTTTCTTACCGTTTGTTCTGCCTTTTCCCTAATAGAGCAGGTATTCACCAATACCAAAGAAGCATCTTGAAGGTTTTCAGTAATTTGATATCCATCCCTATCTAGGATGGAGGCAACAACTTCGCTATCAGCAAAGTTCATTTGACATCCATAAGATTCGATGTAGGCAAGTTTTAATCTTGTTTTCTGAACTGAAGAAACTTTTTTTATCAGTGTCCCATTGTGATGGGTGGAGTCTTTTTCTATTTCTTTAACCGGCATAACGAATCTCCTTGATATATTTAATGCAACACAAAAATACAAAAAATCAAATTTGTATTGTCATTTTGTCAGTCTTAATCATTTTTAGAGAGAGAAATATTTTTTAAACTGAACGATCATAGTTAGTTTAAAGATTTATAAGGTTGCATAAAATTTATTCAATTATTTAGTCATCAGATATTGTTTTATAATGTCTCATGACAAACTTAATTAGACACTTCAATTCCAGCTTCCTTAATTTTTGTGAAGCCACCTTTAATATCAATTATGTTATGGATTTCCATTCTCTTTAGAATAGAAGCGGCAATCATACTTCTATAACCTCCTGCACAATGAATATAAAAAGGAAGATTTGATGGGAATTCACTCAAATGTTCATTAATAAAGTCCAGGGGTGTGCTGAAGGCATTAGTAACATGTTCAGATTGATATTCTTGTGGTTTGCGAACGTCAAAAATCTTAATATTATCTCTTTCCATTAATTGTTTAAGGGCATCAGTATCTACTGAATTAACACTATCGAGATTTTTACCTGCTTTATCCCAAATTTCAGTTCCACCTTCTAAGTATCCAAGAGTATTATCAAAGCCTACACGGGCTAGTCGTGTTACTGTTTCTTTTTCTCTCCCTTTTGGAGTTACCAATAAAATAGGTTGTGATATATTCCCAATTATTGATCCAGCCCAAGGTGCAAAACCCCCGTCAATCCCAATAAATATAGATTTGGGAATATGCCCTTTAGCAAATTCATTTTGATTTCTAACATCAAGAATAATAGCCTCATTCTCATTTGCTATTGCCTCAAATTCATTTAAAGAAAGGGACTTAGTGCCAGATTCTAAAACAGTATCAATATGCTTATAGCCCTCCATATTCATTTTTACATTTAAGGGGAAGTATTGAGGAGCAGGGAGAAGATCTTTAGTCACTTCACTTATAAATTCTTCTTTAGTCATGTCTTCCCTCAAAGCATAATTTTTTCTCTTTTGCTCTCCAAGTGTTCCTACGGTCTCTTTACTTAAATTTTTACCACATGCAGAACCCGCTCCATGTGCCGGATAAATAAGAACATCATCAGGCAAAGGCATAATTTTTTCCCAGAGACTTTCGTAAAGAATACCTGCTAATTCTTCTTGAGAAATATTAGCTGCTTTTTGAGCCAAATCTGGTCTTCCTACATCTCCTAAGAATAATGTATCACCACTAAAGATGGCAATTTCTTTTTCGTTCTGATCACGAAGCAGATAGGTTGTACTTTCCATAGTATGCCCTGGAGTATGTAAAACAGTTAAAGTAATATTTCCAATTTTAAACTCTTGATGGTCTTTTGCAATTAGTGAATCGTAACTTGTTTTAGCTTCTGGGCCATATACTATTGTTGCACCTGTTTCTTTTGCCAGAGTGACGTGTCCGCTTACAAAGTCTGCATGAAAATGGGTTTCAAAAATATATTTTATTGCAGCCTTATTTTTTTTTGCTTTTTCAATGTAAGGAGCAACTTCTCTTAAAGGATCTATGATTGCAGCATCCCCATTACTTTCTATATAATAAGCACCCTGAGATAGACATCCAGTATAAATTTGTTCAATTATCATTAGTTTATTTGTGAACACAAAATTAATAAATATATAATTTGAATTATGTTTTATTTGTTACAGTTATTTAAGTATTGCTTTGTCTACTTAATTTCTTTTGTAATGGAGTTTTTTTCGTAATCCCGTCAAAATCATCTGTTGCATCTCCAGAGGTAATAAAAAGATTTTGTTTTTTAAGAATTTTAATGATTTTACTTTTTAGAATAAGGTCCCTAGCAGGTCCTATTGCTCCAACAACCATAACACGAATTCCTTTTTTTTGGAGACTAAGAATTAAGTCATATAGCTGCTCTGAAGCAGTACTGTCTATATAATTTATAGCACGTGCATTGATTACAAAACCCTTTACTACTTTTTCTTTTTCTTCAATAGTGTTTAAGACAAGTTCTTTAAAAAATTGAATGTTACCAAAAAAGAGTTGTGCATCAAAGCGAAGAATAATTAGATCTTCTCTTTGAATAATTTCTTCTGGGAAGCGATTAACGTTTTTAAAGTAATTTGTATTTCCAATTCTACCCAAAAAGGCATAATGAGGCATAGAGGCTCTGTAAACTAATAAAAGAAGAGAAATCAAAATACCTAATAAAATTCCCTCTGTGATTCCTAAAAAAAGAGTAGCTAAAAAAGTAATTATTAATATTACGAATTCATCTTTTCTCTTTTTATAAAGTCGAATTGCAAACTTGAAATCAACTAGATTTATCACAGCGGTAATGATAATTGAAGCTAGTACTGCCTTTGGTAAAAAATAAAACCAATGGGTGAAAAACATTAATATGATTGCAACAGAGAAGGCTGTGACCATAGCTGCCACTCCTGTTTTAGCTCCAGCTTGATCATTAACTGCAGTTCTTGAAAATCCGCCTGTAGTTGGATAAGATTGAAAAAAAGATCCAATTATATTTGCACTTCCTAAGGCAATAAGTTCTTGATTGGGATCAATAACATAATTCTTATGTTTTTCTTCCATTGTTTTTCCAATAGAAATGGCTTCCATAAATGCAACTAGAGCTAGAGTAAATGCTGTGGGGAAAAGTTTCTTAAGACTCCCTACTTCAAAAGAAGGACTTTGAAATGAAGGAAGCCCTTCAGGGATTACACCAACAACCGAAACACCTTGTTTATCTAATCCATTAAAATAGACCCATAATATTCCTAATATTACAGCGATTAATGCAGAAGGAATTTTACGGTTCAATTTTTTAATCAGTAATATAAATACAAGACTTGTAATACTTATAATAATGGTCATAAAATGTAATGAAGAATTCGAATTAATGAGAGATTGTATGAAAATATGTAATTGATTGCTTTGAGAAAGTTCAATTCCCAGGATATGTTTTAATTGACTTAGGCCAATTATAACAGCAGCTGCTGAAGTGAATCCGATAATTACCGGTTTAGACAAAAAAGAGATAATGAAACCCATTCGAAATAAACCCATAAGTAATTGTATAGCACCAACAAGAAATGCCAGAAAGATTGCCATTAATATGTATTGAGAAGGATCATCGATAGAAAGCGCTCCTAGACCTGTAGCAACTAACAATGAATCCATGGCTACTGGGCCTACTGCCAGCTGTCTAGACGTTCCTAAAAGCGCATATATTATTTGAGGTGTTAAGGCTGCATATAAACCGTAAATAGGTGGAAGCCCAGCAATAAGAGCATATGCCATACCCTGAGGAATCAATAATGCTGCAACAGTAATACCGGCAAATAAGTCTCGTTTTAAAAACCCTGAACTATAGTTCGAGATCAAATTCAAAAAAGGAAAATAATTTTTCAGAAATTTATTTTTTTTTAAAAATAAAACAGAAAATGTTAATTTATTAAAAATTATAAATAAACTATTGATATTATTTAAATTAGGTAAAATAAATTGTGAATTAAATCAATAATTTGTGAGAACATCCCTTTAAAATTTGAAAGTTCCAAAAAAACTTAACTACTTTTGAAGTCTAATTTCAATCCCATGGCTCAAAATTTAGTAATTGTAGAATCACCAGCAAAAGCAAAAACAATTGAAAAGTTTTTGGGTAAGGATTTTAAGGTTGCTTCAAGTTTTGGTCATATTTCAGATCTCCCATCGAAAGAACTTGGTGTTGATGTTGAAGGTGATTTTTCTGCTAAGTATGTTGTAAGCAAAGACAAGAAAAAATTAGTCAGTGAGCTAAAAAGTTTAGCTAAAAAATCTGACACAGTTTGGCTTGCGAGTGATGAAGACCGTGAGGGAGAAGCAATTGCTTGGCATTTGGCAAATTTACTTGACTTAAATGAAAAAAACTCTAAGAGAATTGTATTTTCTGAGATAACAAAAAACGCTATAATAAATGCAATAGAAAAACCACGATCAATTAATTACAACTTAGTTAATGCCCAACAGGCAAGAAGAATCTTGGATCGTTTGGTAGGCTACGAATTATCTCCGGTACTATGGCGCAAAGTAAAAGGAGGATTATCAGCTGGTAGAGTTCAATCTGTAGCCGTTCGTTTAATTGTTGAACGAGAAAGAGCTATTCGAAATTTCAATCCTTCGCAAAGTTTCAAGACTCAAGCCATCTTTTTGACTTCTAAAGGAAAACTAATTCCCTCTCAATTAATAAAGTTATTTAAAGAAAGTGAAGCTGCAAACGCTTTTTTGAAAGAAAATATTAATGCTGAATTTACAATTCAAAAAATCAATAAGAAACCAGCTAAAAAAAGTCCAACAGCACCTTTTACGACATCCACTCTTCAGCAAGAAGCTTCTAGAAAATTATTTTTCTCTGTATCAAAAACTATGACCCTTGCACAAAGACTGTACGAGGCAGGACATATTACATATATGAGAACTGATAGTGTTAATCTTTCGGGTGAAGCACAAAAGCAAATTGCAAATCAAATAACTTTAAACTACGGAGAGAAATATCTTCAGCAAAGAAATTTTAAAACAAAAAACAAAGGTGCACAAGAGGCACATGAAGCCATTAGACCTACAAACTTTTCAAATAGCCGTCTTGATATTGATCGAGATCAAAGCCGATTGTACGACTTAATTTGGAGAAGAACAGTAGCATCTCAAATGAGTGAAGCACAATTAGAAAGAACACAAATTAATATATCTACTAATGCAAATAGTGAATCCTTTGTCGCCAAGGGAGAGGTAATCACCTTTGACGGCTTTTTAAAGCTCTATTTGGAGGGGATGGATGATCAGGATGAAGAAGAGAATCGAATGCTGCCCAGAGTTACTGAAGGGGAGTCAGTATCACTTCAAAAAATGGTTTCTACTCAACGTTTCTCTAGACCTCCATATAGGTATTCTGAAGCTTCTCTAGTTAAAAAAATGGAAGAGCTTGGTATTGGGAGACCTTCTACTTATGCCCCGACAATTTCAACTATTCAAAACAGGAAGTATGTAGAAAAAGGCAGTTCCGAGGGAATTGTAAGAAGATTTGAACAGTTCACGTTAGAAAAGAACAATATTGAAAAAGTGGTGCTTTCCGAAAAAGTTGGAGCCGATAAAGGAAAATTAATTCCAACAGATATAGGAATGATAGTCAACGATTTTTTAGTTGAAAATTTTAAAAATATTTTGGATTTCAATTTTACTGCTGAGGTAGAGCAAAGTTTTGACGATATAGCTAATGGGGGGAAGGATTGGACTGATATGTTAAAGCGATTTTATAATCAGTTTCATTCAACGGTTGAACACGTTAAAGAAAATGCTCAACGTGAATCCGGAGAGCGTACATTAGGCGTTGATCCAAAAACCGGACGACCAGTCAAAGTAAGGCTTGGAAAATTTGGACCAATGGCTCAAATTGGAGATCCGGATGAAGAAGAAAAACCAACCTATGCGAGTTTAGGACCTGATCAACAATTAGAAAATATAACTTTTGAAGAAGTTATGACATTATTTGAAATGCCTAAAACAATAGGCTTCTATGAAGACAATGAAATTGTTGTAAATAATGGTCGTTTTGGGCCCTATATAAAGCATAATGGTATTTTTATTTCTCTACCAAAGGGAACGTTGCCGACAGAACTAGATTTAAATGCTGCAATTTATTTAATAAAAGAAAAACAAATAGCTGACGCACCTGTATACGTATTTAGGGATTTAGCTGTTACCAAGGGAGTAGGTCGATTTGGACCTTTCCTAAAATGGAGTGGGATGTTTATTAATGTCAATAAAAAATATGATTTTGATAATTTAAGTGATGAAGATATAGTCAATTTAATTGAGGAAAAAATCCAAAAAGAAAAAGATAAGGTCCTACATGATTGGAGTGATGCAGGAGTCCGAGTTGAAAAAGCACGTTGGGGGAGACACCATATTATACGTGGAAAACAAAAGGTAGAAATTGGCAAAGAGGTTGATGCTTCAAAGCTTTCACTCGAGGATGCAGAGAAATATCTTGGGAAGATAAAAACAAAATCTAAAAAGAAAGCAGCTAAAAAACGATGAGCCTCGAGTTACTTGTCCCCATAGAAAACGAATCTCTTATCGGTATGTCATTATTCCCCAAGCAAGTTATGGGCAATAATATCGAGTTACATACCGAATCAAAAGGACTACCCGAATTAAAGGGTCTTGATATAGTTATTATAGGGCTAAATGAGTATCGGAATAGTTTTTTTACAAATTCGGAATATGACATTAATGCATTTAGAAAAGAATTTTATGGACTTTATCCTGGTAACTGGTCAGTCAAAATTGCTGATCTAGGAGATTTACCCAAAGGATCTAATATAAACGCTACTTATTTTGCGATTAAAGAAATTGGGTATCATTTGAAACAGATGAATATTATTCCAATTTTTATTGGTGGAAGTCATGATATGATATTTCCACTCTATCAGATTTTTCAAGATTTCAAACAATTAGTAAATGTGGTTTCAGTAGACCGATCTTTTGACTTTTCTCAAGAGGATGAGTTAATATCAGGGCGATCATACATGAGTAAAATCATCATGAATAAACCAAATTTACTTTTTAATTATACCAATTTAGGCTATCAAAATTATTATTGTGCTACTGAAGAAAAGGATTTGATGAATAAACTATATTTCGATAACATTCGTTTAGGGGAGGTTTTAAGTAATTTATCCGCCACTGAGCCTGTTTTTAGAGATGCAGATATTGTAGGATTGGATATGAAATGTTTGTCATGGCAGGCTAGTGCAGATCCGTTAAAGGGTCATCCTAATGGGATTGATTCAAGAACAATATGTGCATTGACACGTTATGCTGGGTTAAGTGATCGAGTAAGCTTTATGGGTGTATACGAATTGCCCTCTACTCCAATGATGGATCAACTCTTAGGACAGATGGTTTGGTATTTTATAGAAGGATTCTCTATTCGTTTTAACGAATACCCTGTTGCTGTTAATCAAGGATTTATAAAATATTCAGTTACTTTATCCAATCAAATAATTATATTTTATAAAAGCGAGAAAAGCCAGCGTTGGTGGATAGAATTAACAAATGATTCGCGTTTGAATAATAAAATAAAGAAAGCTACGTTAATAGCATGCACGGAAAATGATTACGAGTCTGCAACTCATGATGTTGTTCCTGAAATATGGTATAACGCGGTTAGAAGAATGCATTAATTGTACAGATTCGTATTTTTTTAATGTTAATTTGAGTAAAGAAGGAAGAAGTTTTTATATATAGTGAAAAAATAACTAGTTTTATGTCCTATTAGAGGTATATACAAGTTCTAATTATAACATTAATGAAAAGATATTTAGTTCTGTTGACCCTAAGCTTGTTTATTGCTTCTTGCGGAAGTAAGAATAGAGGCGAGCTCATCGGTGTTAAACAAAAGAAGTGGTTTGGTGAAAAGCCTTTTGGTATGACTTTAATTGAGGGTGGAGCCTATATCATGGGTAAATCCGATGAAGATATTGCTCAACTCCAAAATGCGCCAGCACGAACCGTAACAGTCCCCTCTTTCTACATGGACGAAACTGAGATTACAAATAGTGAGTATCGTCAATTTGTTTATTGGGTAAAGGATTCTATAGCTCTTTCAATGCTTGCAAGAAAAGCTGATGAACTTGAACTTGGTGAAGATAACAAAGATGGAATAGGTGAATTCGCTTTCCAAGATGCAGATACATCAAAACTTAGTGAATTCCAAAAATACATGCGGTCAAATTATTATGATCTCGATGAAGACCTTTATGCTGGACGAGCATTAAATTGGGATGCAGATTTGACATGGGAGACAGAAGATTATACAGATCAGAATTATGCCGAGGTAATGGATTCATTATATTTACCTCCTGAACAATGGTACAATGGTGAGATAAAACTCGATGTTGCAAAATTAGTTTACTCATATACCTGGTTTGATGCAGAAAGTGCAGCTGCAGAATCTAAAAGAACTAAAAAACAATTTATTGATAGAACTCCTTTTATTAAAAAGGAAGAAGTTCAAATCTATCCGGATACTACGGTTTGGATTAAAGATTTCATGTATTCTTACAATGAACCGATGCATAATGACTATTTTTCGCATCCTGCCTATCAAGATTACCCTGTAGTAGGTGTTTCTTGGAATCAAGCAGTGGCCTTTTGCAATTGGCGAACTAATTTTAAAAATGGTTATCAGAGATCGAAAGGAGACCCGAGCGTTAGTAGGTTCCGTTTACCCAATGAGGGCGAGTGGGAATATGCTGCACGTGGAGGTATACCATCTGGAACATATCCATGGGGTTCTCCATATCTTCTTAATGACAGGGCATGTTTCCTTGCTAATTTTAAACCCTTGAGGGGAGATTACGCTTCTGACCAAGCAGTCTATACAGTTGAAGCAAAATCATATTTACCAAATGACTACAACTTATATAATATGGCTGGTAATGTAGCTGAGTGGACCAATTCTTCACATAATAGTGGAGCTTATGAGTATGTAGCTTCATTGAACCCAAGTATGTCTTTACCTAACGAACCAAAAAAGGTAGTTAGAGGTGGATCATGGAAAGATGTAGCTTACTTTTTAAGAGTCAGCTCAAGGGACTATGAATATTCAGATACTTCAAGGAGTTATATTGGATTTCGAACAGTTCAGGACTATATGGGATCACAAAAAGTTAAGATCAAATAAAGAAAAATAAATAAAACATTATATATTTATTAAATAAACAAAAAAAATCAAAATGACAGATAAAGCATTAAATAAAAGACTTAGAAGTAAAGTAGCCATGCACATGCTGTTTGGATTGGGTGGAGCAGTTGTAATTATTGGTGCACTTTTTAAAATACTTCACCTTGAAATTGGACCTATCACGGGGGGATTGGTACTTGGACTTGGCTTAGGAACAGAAGCATTAATTTTTACTGTCGCTGCACTTAATACGGGAGAAATCAAGGAAGAACATAATGATTATGTAAAAAAAGTTAAAGGAGCTCCTAAAAAGCCTGCTTCAGGAGGAGGAGATCAAGGTTTATCTTCAAAAATTGATGCTCTTATGCAGGAAGCAAAATTAGACGTCAGCTTAATGAATTCTCTCGCAACTAGTATAAAAGATCTTGAAAGTTCGGCCAAAGCATTGTCTCCAGCTTCAGATGCAGTTTCAGCTTCACAAAATTATTCCCATGAATTAGCAAAAGCATCATCACAGCTTGAGCAATTGAATGCAAATTATCAAAAACAAATCCAAGATGCTGAAGGAAATTCAGAGTTCAATGACAAGGTGAATCAAAATGCTGAGCAACTTAGAGCTCAAATGGCGAGTTTGTCTGATAATTTGGCTGCCCTTAACAATGTTTATGGAGGTATGCTTAATGCAATGAATAAAAAATAGAACATGGCAGGAGCTAAAGAAACACCCAGGCAGAAACTTATCAGTCTGATGTATTTGGTATTTATTACTATGCTTGCCCTAAATGTAAGTAAAGAAGTACTTGATGGCTTTGGACAAATGTTCGAAAAAATTTCTGATGCTAACTCAAGGATAGATGAAAGTAATAATTTACTTTTTGAAAATATTGTAGTTAATGCAGCTGAAAAAGGGGGTAAGTGGATTGGTCACGAAAGAACCGCAAAACAAATCAAGGAAGAATCAGACGCCTTTTTTAACAAGATAGAAGAAATAAAAACGAAGATTACCGAAAAGCAAAAAATTAAAGATCCAGAGTTGAAAAAATTTGCTGAAATGGATAAAGGTGAAGCTCTTGACGTCATATGGTTTAAGGAAGGATCCGACTCTGCTTCTGATGAATTTTTAAGTATGGTTGAGGAATACCGTGGTCATGTAATTAAAGTTTTTGGAAGCCAATATCCATCATCAATAGAAATGGTAGAAGCTAGATTTTTTATTGGTGACATGAATCGAAATATAAAAAATAAGGATAATATAGACGAGCCATGGTTAGCGGCAAACTACAAAGGGTTTCCTCTAATTTCATCTCTTGCTAAACTAACAATGATGCAAAATGATATTCGCCAGACTGAACACGATGTTCTAACAACTCTGATGGGTAAAGAATTAAAAATGTCTTCTACTGTTAATGAATCGAATTACACTAGTTTATTGATAACGGAGAAAGGAGCTTATTATCAAGGAGAAACTTTTGATGGAAGTGTTATTTTAGGAAGAAAAGGAGGTGCTCAAAACCCAAATTCTGTAAAATTAAAAATAGATGGTCGCGATCTTTCTGAAAAAGACTATGATTTGATACCTGGGGGGATTAAGCTAAAGGTTAGCGCAGGATCACCTGGAGATCATACAATTGAAGGCGATTTAGTTTTTTTAAGTGAGGGTAATGAATCAAAAATATCTGTCAACCAAACTTATTCGGTTATATCAAAGCCTAATTCCGCAGTTATATCTGCTGACAAAATGAATGTGGTATACAGGGGGGTTCAAAATCCAATTACTATTTCTATACCTGGAATACAGGATTCTAAAGTTCGAGCCTCTGCTCCTGGACTTAAAAGGGTAAGAGGGAGTAAGTATAACCTTTTTCCTGGGAAGGGCCGAGAGGTCAAAATTAATGTCTCAGGGACCTTGCCTGATGGAAATAATGTTTCATCTGTTTCAAGCTTTAGAATAAAAGATATTCCAAAACCAGCAGGTTACTTTAGAGGTCAATCAGGTGCTTTTACTATTCCAAAATCAAGTTTAGAGCGTGGATCTGTTGAAGCTCGTCTAGAGGATTTTGATTTTGATTTGCCACTTAAAGTACAATCGTTTAGATTTAGAGCCCCTGGGCAACCAAGTATGGTAATTACAGGTGACAAACTTAACAGCAAAGCGATCAATACTTTGAGTCGTATAAAAAATGGTCAAACAGTAATTATTTCTGATATTAAAGTAATAATTCCCTCAAATCCAAGTTATAAGTTGAAACAAACATCACCAATTTCAATTACGATAAACTAATTAACTTAATAATGAAAAAGGTTTTTTTTATTCTACTTTTAGTCTTAGCACTTCATTCTTATAGTGGTTGGTCACAATCTAACTTACTTAATGCTAAAGTTCCACAAGAAATAGGAATTCAAGAAGAAGAGTATCAAAATCCTATTGCATATGGTTATGTTGATGATCGAGACGTGCTTTGGTCAAAAACTATATGGGAAATAATAAATCTTAATGAACGAATAAATTTTCCATATTACTATCCTACAATCGATAATGGATTTTTATCCGAAACGAGAAAATCGCTTTTTAGAGTTTTATATGACAATATAGCAGAAGGTAATATTACTGAGATTTATTCTTCTTCATATTTTAATGATAATGAGAAATTAACTTTTGATGATTTAGGAGAAAAGCTGGAAATGCGTAATCTTTCCACCATGGGAATAGAAAAATCAAATGCAGGTGAAGAAGTTACGGATGACGATTATGATACTTACACTATACAGTCCGATAAGATTGAACAGTACTTAATTAAAGGGACGTGGTATTTCAATAAGCGATTAGGTGAATTAAAGTACAGACTTTTGGGGATTGCACCTGTGGCCCCTGATGTTTCTACTTTAAGTCAAGGACCTGAAGCTATGAAAGATGCCCTTGTTCCACTTTTTTGGGTTTGGTTTCCAGACGCACGTGAATCCCTTTCGAACAGTAAAGTATTTAACACAAAAAATTCTTCTCAACCGATCACTTTTGATCATATGCTGAATTCACGACGATTTAATGCTACAATTTACAAGGAAGAGAATGTATATGAAGACCGAGAGGTTAAAGAATATATTTATGAAGATGCTTTACGCCAGTTATTGGAGTCTGAAAGAATCAAGTCACTGATTAGGGATTTCGAACAAGATATGTGGAATAACTGATAAAACCCTAAAGAACTAAAAAAACGCTATTGGAAACTATAGCGTTTTTTTTTGGACTATTTTTACTAATATGATAGATTCTATAATTGTTGGTTACGGTTTGGCTGGATTTCACTACGCTTGGGAATTGAAAAAACATAAAAAAGAATTTATTATTATATCTGACCCTGATAAAGGTGCTAGTAGAAGTGCAGCTGGAATATGTAATCCAACGATACTTAAACGCTACACGATGGCTTGGAATGGGATCAATTTCCTAGATTTTGCAATGGAGCGATACAAATCAATTCAATCAAAGCTTAACGAAAAGTTTTTTGAAGAGCTTCCAATTCATCGTCATTTTTACGAAGTTTCTGAACAAAATGAATGGCTCGTGGCCTCCCAGCATGAGGTTTTGGGTACTTTTTTAAACCCACAAATACAAAAATCTCTTAACAACTCTACAAAAAATTATTCGGGATATGGTATTGTTGAGAACCTAGGTAAACTAAATATTAACGCTTTATTAAGCAATTTTAAGCATTCCCAATACTTTGATAGGTTCCAGGACGAGTCATTTAATTATAATATGCTTAAAATTTCAAAAGAAAAGATAGTTTATAAAAATATTGAAGCAAAAAACATTGTTTTTTGTGAAGGTTTTGGGTTGAAGGAGAATCCTTGGTTTAACTACTTACCCTTAGTAGGGTCTAAAGGCGAATACTTAATTATTAGAGCCCCTAAACTATCAACAAAAAAAATTATTAAATGTGGAGTATTTATATCACCAATAGTAAAGGAATTTTTTTGGGTTGGAGCAAGTTTTTCAAATAAGGATAAGACTGATATACCAACTGCAGATGGAAGGGCTTGGCTTATTAAAAAATTAGATCAAATTTTAAATATTCCTTATAGGATCATTACTCACGCTGCTGCTGTTCGACCAACTGTGATTGACCGAAGGCCACTTTTAGGTGCTCACCCTACTTATTCTAATCTCTATCTTTTTAATGGTTTGGGAACCAGAGGAGTACTTATGGCTCCTCTGTTATCTAATTGGCTTTTAGAATTTATAGAAGAAAGAAAACAAATTCCAGATGAAGTATCTGTTGATCGTTTTGAAAGCTATTTTAGTAGTCCGATAATAAAGTATGTTTAACGCAAATCAAATTACAGTTAGTTTTGGAGGTGAAACTATTTTCAATGAGATTTCATTTCGTCTTGGAAAAGGAGATCGTGTTGGTCTAATCGGTAAAAATGGCGCTGGGAAATCTACTCTTTTACACCTAATGGCTAAAGAAAGCATTCCAACCTCAGGATCTTTTGTTCTAGAAAAAAATTGTAAGGTAGGTTACCTCCCACAAGACTTAGACTTTAAAAACGGAAGGTCAGTTTTAGAGGAGGCTTATTTAGCATTCGATGAAATAAAGAAAATAGAAGAACGTCAAGAACAAATCCATAAATTAATGGAGACAACCCAAGACTTTGAGAGTCAGTCTTATTTGGATGCGCTAGATGAATTAAATGAGTTGAATACCCGTTATGAAATGATAGGAGGGTATCATTATCAAGCACAAACTGAAAAAATTTTATTAGGATTAGGTTTTACTATGGATGACCTTAACTCTAGGACTGATACTTTTTCTGGTGGATGGAGAATGCGAATTGAATTGGCAAAATTACTTCTAATAGAAAATGACATTCTTCTTCTGGATGAACCTACCAACCACTTGGACATCGAATCCATTATTTGGTTAGAACAATTTTTAAAGAAATTTAAAGGTTCTTTGGTAATGGTTTCTCATGATCGAATGTTTTTGGATCAGGTCACTAATCGAACAATCGAAATAGTAAATCAGAAAATTTTTGATTTTAAAAAATCATATTCAAATTACATGGTCCTAAGACAAGAGTTGCGCACACAACAACTAGCCGCTCAAAAAAATCAAGAAAAAGAAATTCAGCAAACAGAAAAATTAATTGAGCGCTTTCGTGCTAAGGCATCAAAGGCCAGTATGGCACAATCTTTAATAAAAAAACTGGACAAGATTGACCGGATCAAAGTTGATCCAGAAGAAAACAAAAAAATTAAATTTGAATTTGGGATTTCTCATGAACCTGGTAAGATAATACTTGAGATTCAAAGGGTTGCCAAAGCCTATGGGGACAAAAAGGTGTTAAACAATGTCAATCTTGAGATTGAGCGAGGTGAAAAAATTGCTTTTGTAGGTCAGAATGGACAAGGAAAATCTACACTTGCAAAAATTATTGTATCGGAGATTGATCATGAGGGGGATGTCAAACTAGGGCATAATGTACAGATAGGGTATTTTGCTCAAAATCAATCAACCTATTTAGATGGTAATCAAACGGTACTTGAATCAGCTGAAGACTCCGCAACAACGGAAAACCGAACAAAAGTTCGGGACTTGTTGGGGGCTTTTCTTTTTCCAGGAGATGCAGTTGAAAAAAAAGTGAAGGTGCTCTCAGGGGGAGAACGCAATCGACTCGCCCTATGTAAACTTCTTTTACAGCCTTTTAATGTTCTTATTATGGATGAACCAACTAATCATTTGGATATAGCCTCAAAAAATGTACTGAAAGAGGCTTTACTCAAGTTTAAGGGCTCATTGATTCTTGTTTCACATGACCGACACTTTGTTCAAGGTCTTTGTGAAAAAGTGATCGCATTTAGAGACCAAGAAGTCAGACCATTCTTGGGTGATATTAATGCTTATTTAGAAGATAAAAAACTAGATTCTTTGAAAGAGCTTGAAAAAAAGACTAAAGAAAAAGTAAAATCTCAAAATAAAAAATCTGGATACATTTACGAAAAGCAAAAAGCGACACGGGCAAGTGAAAAAAAAATTTTAAAACTAGAAAAGCAAATCAGTTTAATAGAAAAGGAGATAAAGGCAATAGATTTTGAGCTTGAGATTAACTACGAACAAACAATATCTAAGCCTAATTTTTTTGAATTCTATCAGCTAAAGAAAAAAGAGCTAGAAGTCCTCATGCAGGAATGGGAAAACTTACAGGTCTAATCCCCAATTGATTGAAGATATCGTTCTGCATCTAAAGCTGCCATACATCCAGTTCCAGCTGCAGTAACTGCCTGACGGTAGTCTTTGTCTTGAACATCTCCAGAAGCAAAAACACCAGGCATATTGGTCTTGGTAGTCTTGCCTTCTGTAATTAGATATCCTGCCTCATCCATATCTAACTGCCCTTTAAAAATTTCTGTATTTGGTTTGTGCCCGATAGCTATAAAGAGTCCCGTAATTGAAATCTCATTGACGGTTTGGGTTTGATTGTTTTTCATTTTTATACCCTCAACAACTTGATCTCCAAGGACCTCTTCAATCTCAGTATTATAGCGAAGGTCAATGTTGGTAGTTTTATTAACTCGATGTTGCATTGCTTTAGAAGCACGCATTTGATCTTTTCGTACCAACATGGTAACTTTTGAACATATATTTGCTAGATAAGTAGCCTCTTCAGCTGCTGTATCCCCTCCACCTACAATAGCGACTTATTGTCCTTTATAAAAGAACCCATCACATACTG
>MDTG01102568.1_pt1 | contig 21606 bp, 21 predicted proteins | sample 811421 | NCBI WGS metagenome assembly MDTG01 (sample SAMN05326645, study PRJNA326480) | marine metagenome | isolation source: seawater | place: Pacific Ocean: South East | collected 2011 | reverse complement strand
TGGAGGTGGTGGGTACTGCCCCCACGTCCGCAATGTTTATTACGAAATTCGTTTATCGTCATAGTTGGAAAACCAACATTTATAATATAAAACTTGTATAAAAAGATTCAATAAGATTCTAAAATGAAACTGACCAAAGAACAAAAAAAAGAGATAGAAGAGCAACAATCACAAAAAAATACTACCAAAAGAGTAACATCTCCTGAACTAGAGAAAATACTTTACGAAGCAATGCCGGTTTTAGACCATGGATTTGTTAGAGTCGTAGATTACATGGGGGACGACACTTCAATTGTTCAATCCGCTAGAGTTTCATATGGAAAAGGAACAAAAAAGGTTTCAACGGACTCTGGTTTAATCAAATATTTAATGAGACATAGACACAGCACGCCGTTTGAAATGTGCGAAATAAAATACCATGTTAAACTTCCTATATTTATTGCCAGACAATGGATTAGACATAGAACAGCAAATGTAAACGAATATTCAGCCCGGTACTCAATACTTGATAAAGAATTCTATATTCCAGCAAAAGAACATTTAGCAGCTCAATCGACTAGCAATAGACAAGGTAGAGGCAACTTAATAAATGGAACACAAGCTGATGAAATTTTAACCCTGCTAAAAGAGGATGCAGAGAGAAATTATAATAACTATGAAAAAATGTTAAACGAAACTTACGATGGAGAAAAAATAAACCCTAGCAAATTAGGCTTGGCCAGAGAATTAGCGAGAATGAATCTTACGTTAAACTCTTATACTCAATGGTACTGGAAAACAGATTTATTAAATCTTTTAAATTTTCTCTCTCTAAGAGCAGATAGCCACGCACAATATGAAATAAGGGCATACGCAAATACCATGATAGATACTTTAAAAAGATGGGTCCCAATTACATACGAGGCCTTTATGGATTATAGAGTTGGTGGAATGGAGCTATCCTCTAAAGGTAAAGCAGTAATTACAAAAATGATAAGGGGAGAAAAGTGCGATATTGAAAGCTCTGGCTTAACAAAAAGAGAATGGAACGAGTTGATGGGTTCTTTGGGTTTTAATAAAAATCTTGTTTAATTATTTCGGCAATATTTTTATATTTTTGAGAAACTTCGTGATCAGGGTCGATTAATGTTAATGGATTTCCTTGATCTACTGATTTTTTAATATCGATATGAAGAGGTATTTTTCCTAAAAATTTTTTCTTAAACTCATTCGCGGTTTTCTCTACGCCACCTTCACCAAATATATTATAAATCTTACCGTCTTCTCCTTTAAAATAACTCATGTTATCCACCAGACCACTTATTTCAATGCCTGTTTTTTCAAACATTGTTATTCCTCTTTTTACATCTAGCAAAGCTAAATCCTGCGGAGTTGAAATAATAATTGCTTTGTCTACTTTAATGTCTTGGGCAAATGTCAATTGTGTATCACCTGTACCAGGAGGCATATCAATAATTATAATATCTAAGTTATCCCAAAGCACGTTTTGAGTTAATGTTTTAATTGCGCTGATTACCATTGGCCCCCTCCAAATCATTGGTGTAACTTCATCCACAAGAAAACCCATTGACATACATTGGACACCATTTTTATCTATAGGTAGTAGAAATTTATCGTCCTTACTTTTTGGTTTCTCGTTTTTTCCAATTAGTTTTGGCAAAGAAGGCCCAAAAACATCAGCGTCCAATATTCCAATTTTTAATCCTAAGTTTTTTAAGGCAAATGCGATATTTACAGCAAATGTTGATTTACCCACACCGCCCTTGGCACTAGAAACGGCCAAAGTAAATTTTGTGCCTTTAATAGGTTTTTTTTCAAATTTTTTGGCTGAAAAGCTCTTTTTTAGATTATTATCACTTTCTTTTTTGGACATTATATCCCTTTAACTTAACTTGTTTTTAAACAAAAAGTCACTATATAACTTGTCATGGGTTTAAAAGATTATATTTTGAAAAATCAATCTCCGTGGGGTTCCAACCCTGGTAGTAGAGGAGGGCCAAGCAATGACGGTAATGGCTCAGGTTCTGGCAGAAGAGAACCACCGAACATCGACGATATAATAAGAAATATACAAAAAACGGTTAACAAATTCTTACCTGGTGGAAGATCAGGAGGAGGAAAGCCTATAGTTTTAGGATTAGTCATACTCGCTGTTGTGTGGGCATTAAGCGGCTTATATAGAGTGCTTCCAGATGAGCAAGGTGTTGTTTTAAGATTTGGTAAGTTTGTTAACACTACACAACCTGGATTGAACTATCATTTACCATATCCAGTGGAGAGAGTTTTAACACCAAAAGTTACTAAAGTTAATCGTATAGATGTAGGTTTTAGAGGAGCAAGCGATAGCGGTAGATCTTCTGGCATTGGTGACGTTCCAGAGGAAAGTTTAATGTTAACTGGCGATGAAAATATTGTAGATATCAATTACTCTGTTTTTTGGGTTATTAAAGATGCTGGCAAATTTTTATTTAATATTCAAAGTCCAATTGAAACAGTAAAAGCAACATCAGAAACTGCAATGCGGGAAGTTATCGCAAAAAGTCAAATTCAGTCAATTTTAACAGAGGGTAGATCCACAATAGAAGTGGAAGTTCAGGAAATTACACAAAAAATTTTGGATGAGTATGGTTCAGGCATACAGATTACTCAAGTGCAAACTCAAAAAGCTGACCCACCAAGTCAAGTAATTGATGCTTTCAGAGATGTTCAAGCAGCTAGAGCAGATAGAGAGAGATCAAAAAACGAAGCCGAAGCATACGCTAACGATGTAATTCCAAGAGCACGAGGAGAAGCTGAAAAAATTTTACAAGAAGCCGAGGCTTATAAAAAAGAAGTTGTTGCAAAGGCAGAGGGTGAAGCTTCAAGGTTTGTTGCAATATATGACGAATACAAGAAAGCAAAACAAGTAACTCAAGAAAGAATGTATTTAGAAACAATGGAAAAAGTTTTGGCTGATATAGATAAAGTGATAGTTGACAAAAATTCTGGATCCGGCGTAGTTCCTTATTTGCCTTTACCTGAATTAAAAAAAAAGGGGAGCGCTAACTAATGAAAATTTCTAAACTTTTCATTCCATTAATTGTTATCTTGGGTGTTGTCGGTTTCCAATCTATTTTCATTGTTCAGGAAATAAACCAAGCTATTGTTTTACAATTTGGTGATCCAAAAAAAATTATAACTAAATCTGGACTAAATTTTAAACTTCCTTTTATTCAAAACGTAGCTTACCTCGATAAAAGAGTGCTTAATCTTGACAACCCACCAGAAGAGGTAATTGCAGCCGACCAAAAAAGGTTGATAGTTGATGCAATAGCTAGATTCAAAATAATTGATCCACTAAAATTTTATATTTCAGTTGGAAATGAAAGAGTTGCAAGACAAAGGCTAGCAACAATAATCAATTCAAGGATTAGAGGAGTATTGGGAAAACAAGAGTTAGCAACTTTATTGTCAAAGGATAGATCAACACAAATGTCAATAATTCAAAACGATGTAAATACAGAAGCGCAAAATTTTGGTATCGAAATAGTTGATGTTCGAATAAAAAGAGCTGATTTACCTCAAGCTAATAGTGAAGCTATTTATGCGAGAATGCAAACTGAGAGACAAAGAGAAGCTAAAGAATTTAGAGCACAAGGAGCAGAGATAGCCACAAAAATAAGATCAACAGCAGATAAAGAAGTTACAGTTATTTTAGCAAACGCTCAAAAGAAATCAGAAATAATGAAGGGAGAGGGCGACGGTCAAAGAAATAAAATTTTTGCTTCTGCCTTTGGAAAGGATCCACAATTCTTTAGTTTCTACAGAGCGATGCAGTCATATGAGAAAGCATTAATTGGTGGAGATACATCTTTAATATTGTCACCTGATAGTGACTTTTTTAAATTCTTCGGAAAATCAGGATTAGCTAAAGTAAAAAACTAAGTTAATATGAAAGATCTGGTATTAGCTTTAGGCTTATTGTTTTTTATAGAAGGCTTATTAATTGCCATGTTTCCGTCAAGAATAAAAAATATGCTTAAAATGATGGAAGAAATACCGACCAATAAACTCAGGTCGGCAGGAGTTTTTTTTCTTTTTTTGGGTTTTTTAATAGTGTGGTATATAAAAAAATAATGCAGTTAAAAATTAAAATTATTCTATCGATTGCTTTAATACTAATCCTATTTAACTCAAAATCTTTTGCACGTGAAATTCCAGAAACTTTTGCAGATTTAGCTGAAAAGTTGATGCCGTCAGTAGTCAATATTTCAACAACTCAAACTGTAAAAACCAACTCCAATGTATTTCCTTTTCAGTTCCCTCCTGGATCACCCTTTGAAGATATGTTTAAGGAGTTTCAAAGACCGACAGAAAGAAAAGCATCCTCTTTAGGATCTGGATTTGTAATTAATAAAAATGGGACAATTATTACCAATAATCATGTTATCGCAAATGCGGAAGACATATTAGTAAAGGTAAATGGGAAAGATTATAAAGCTAAAGTCCTCGGTGCTGATCCGCTCGCTGATATTGCAGTTTTAAAAATTAATTCTAATGAAAGTTTTATACCGGTAAGTTTCGGAGACTCCGATCAATCAAGAGTGGGAGACTGGGTGATAGCAATAGGAAACCCTTTTGGATTAGGTGGTACTGTTACCTCAGGAATAATTTCTGCACGAAACAGAGACATTAACTTAACCAGGTATGATGATTTTATTCAAACTGATGCTTCAATTAACCAAGGTAATTCAGGTGGCCCACTATTCAATTTAAAAGGTGAAGTGATCGGGATTAATACAGCAATAATTGCGCCAGGGCAGAGCGGATCTATAGGAATAGGTTTTGCTATTCCCGCAAACGCTGCTTCAAATGTGATAGATCAATTAATTAAATTTGGCGAAACAAGAAGAGGATGGTTAGGTGTAAGAATTCAAGAGGTAACGAAAGAGATTGCTGAAGTTGAAAAATTAAAAACTGCCAAAGGGGCTCTTGTTGCAAGTGTTAGCCAAAATAGTCCCGCTGACAGATCTGGTATAAAGGCTGGTGATATCATTCTTGAGTTTGATGGAAAAGAAATTAAAACAATGAGGTCTCTTCCAAAAGTTGTGGGAGCAACAAAAGTTGGTAAAAGTGTACAGCTAAAAATTTGGAGAAACAAAAAACTTATTACTAAAAGACTTACACTTGGCCGTTTAGAGTCATCAAGTGAATTTAAAGATAAAAAGGAAAATCTTCCCCAAAAAAATAAAGAATTTGAAATTGAAAAACTAAAAATTACTGTAAGAGATTTAAATTTAAAAGATATTGAACTGAGAAAACTTGCAAGAAATACAAAGGGTTCAGTAATATTAGAAATATCTAACCGAAGTCCATTAATAGGATTGCTAAATGTGAATGATATTATACTTGAAGTTCAAAAAAAACCTATCAATTCATCTTCGAACTTAAATAAAATGGTTAATGAAATAGTAAAACAACGTAACACTTCTCTCCTGCTGACAGTAATCAACAGTTCTAATCAAAGGAGATACTTAGGTGTCAAAGTCAAATAAAAAAAATAATAAAATAATTTTAATTTCTGGACCTACTGCATCGGGAAAATCAAAGTTAGCAATAATAATTGCTAAGAAATTGAATGGTGAAATTATAAATGCAGATAGTATGCAGGTTTATAAAGAAATCTCTATTTTGTCATCAAGACCTAGCAAAATTGATCTAAAAAAAATCAAACATCATTTGTATGGATTTATCTCTGTTAGAAAAAATTTTTCTGTTGGACACTGGTTTAAGGAAGTAAAAAGAAAAATTAAGATGATAATAAAAAAAGGCAAAGTTCCTATCTTGGTTGGTGGTACTGGATTATATTTCAAATCAATCACTACAGGACTAAGTAAAATACCTGATATAGATTTAATTAAACGATCCTCAATTAGGAATTTACATAAAAAAGTAGGCCAGAAAGAATTTTACAAGAGATTAATAGCGTTAGATCCTAAATGTAAGAAAAAATTATTACCTTCGGACACTCAACGTGTGCTTCGTGCATATGAAGTAAAAAAATTTACAAAAAAATCAATCTATGATTGGGCAAGGGAAACCAGGTCAGATTTTTTTAATTTCGATTTAAGAAAGATTTATATCAATACACCTAGAGAAGTTTTGTTAGAGCGAATTAGTAAGAGAACTAAGAATTTGATAACTGACAAAAGTATTTATGAGATAAGGAAATTTTTAAAAATGAAAATAGACAAATCCCTTCCTGCCAATTATATCATTGGAGTAAAGGAGATTAGAAAATATATGGACGGGATAATCACAAAGAGCCAACTTGAAGAGCTTATTAATATCAGAACAAGACAATATGCTAAGCGTCAAAGCACCTGGAGACGAGGACATATGAATAACTGGGAAGCGCTCTATAATAATGATTTTTCAGTTCTTTTTAAAAAAATTTTAAAACTTTCAAGCTAAAACTTGATTCAAATACATTCTCCTGTAGATTGTGAATATGCCAAAATTATTAACAGGGGCTCAAATAGTTTTCAAAGCATTGGTAGACCAAAAGGTTGAACATATTTTTGGTTATCCAGGTGGAGCAGTTTTACCAATTTATGATGAATTAAAAAACCATAAAACAATTAAACATATTTTAGCCAGACATGAACAAGGTGCAGGACATGCTGCTGAAGGTTATGCAAGATCAACTGGCAAACCGGGAATTGTTTTAGTAACCTCTGGTCCTGGGGCTACCAACGTTGTTACTGCTTTAACTGACGCATACATGGACTCTGTTCCTTTAGTTTGTATTTCTGGTCAAGTTCCAACACACTTGATAGGAACAGATGCCTTTCAGGAGTGTGACACAACTGGAATAACAAGACCATGCACAAAACACAATTGGTTAGTTAAAGATGTTAATCAATTAGCAGAAACTTTACATCTTGCATTTGAAGTGGCGACAACGGGCAGACCTGGTCCAGTATTAGTAGATATCCCAAAAGACATTCAATTTAAAAAAGGCAAATATAAATTTATAAAAGGAAAATTAAAAAACAAATTAAACGGTAAAGCACTACAAAAACCTTCTATAAAAGATTTAGATCAGTTTATAGAAATGATAAAAGCTTCATCGAAACCTATTTTTTATACTGGAGGTGGAGTGATAAATTCAGGACCAGAAGCTAGTAAGCTCCTAAAAGAATTGGTAAATTTAACCGGCTTCCCAATTACTTCCACCCTTCAAGGGCTTGGCGCTTACCCGGGTGATGATCCTCAATTTCTAGGCATGCTTGGAATGCACGGGACTTTTGAAGCGAATAACGCAATGCATGATTGTGATCTAATGATAAACATTGGCGCAAGGTTTGATGATAGAATCACAGGGAAGGTCGACGAATTTTCACCAAACTCAAAAAAAATTCACATAGATATTGATCCATCTTCTATAGGCAAAAATATAAAAGTTGATCTGGCGATAATAAGCGATGTAAAAGAACTTTTGAAAAGTTTAATTAAAAGATTTAAAGATAAGAATAAAAATTTTTTAAACTCAAATAAGAGTAAGACCTCAAAATGGTGGGAGCAAATTAGTAAGTGGAGAGAAAAAAAATCACTCAACTTTATTAATAGTGATAAGGTTATTAAACCGCAACATGCAGTTCAAAGACTGTACGAACTAACAAAAGAAAAAGACACATACATTACTACGGAGGTTGGGCAGCATCAAATGTGGGCAGCTCAACATTACAAGTTTAATAAACCCAATAGGTGGATGACTTCTGGGGGGTTAGGGACCATGGGTTATGGATTACCAGCTGCTGTAGGGGTTCAAATCGCCCATCCAGATAAATTAGTGATAGATATTGCAGGCGAGGCGTCTGTTTTGATGACTATGCAAGAAATGTCGACTGCTGTTCAGTATAAGTTGCCTATAAAAATATTTATATTAAACAATGAGTACATGGGAATGGTAAGACAATGGCAAGAATTATTACATGAAAAAAATTATTCAGAAAGCTATACGGCAGCTTTACCAGATTTTGTAAAACTAGCAGAGTCTTATGGATGCGTTGGAATAAGAGCTAAAACACCAGATGAGCTCGATGAAAAAATAAAAGAGATGATCAATATTGATAAACCTGTAATATTTGATTGCGTAGTTGATAAAGCTGAAAATTGTTTTCCAATGATACCATCTGGTAAACCGCATAATCAAATGATACTTGGTCCGGAAGAAGAAGAAGCAATATCAGATGAAGGTAAAATTTTAGTCTGATGCCAAAATCAGCATATAGCACCCCAGGTAAATTAGGAAAGTTAGAGAGACATATAATCGTAGTTTGGGTAGATAATGAAGCAGGAGTATTAGCTAGAATTGCTGGTTTATTTTCAGGTCGTGGTTACAATATTGAGTCATTAGCTGTTGCGGAAGTTGATCAAAAAAGGCATATTTCCAGAATAACTATTGTAACTATTGGAACACCTCAGGTCATAGAACAGATTAAACTCCAACTAAAAAAACTGATCCCAGTTCACAAAGTAGCAGATTTTAAAAGAAATGATAAAGAAATCTTGTTTAGAGAATTAGCATTATTTAAAATTTCGGGCACCTCAAAAAAACAAGAAAAAGTTAAAAAAATTTGTAAAAGATTTAATCCAATAATACTGGATAAATCGAAAAAATCTTGTGTAATTCAAGTTACTGCCTTAAGACGAGATATAGATAAATTAACTCTTGATTTAAAACAGCATGGTCTGATAAGTACATCAAGGACAGGTGCGGTAGCAATGACTAGAGGAGACAAAATTTTTAACTAAAGGATATTATGAAAACTTATTACGATAAAGACACAGATAAAAATTTAATAAAGAATAAAAAAGTTGCAATCTTTGGCTACGGAAGCCAGGGACATGCACATGCATTGAATTTAAAAGATAGCGGAGTTAAAGAAGTTGTAGTCGCTTTGAGAGAAGGCTCTCCAAGTATAAAAAAAGCTGAAAGCGCAGGTTTAAAAGTTATGTCACTTTCTGATGCGGCTGCGTGGGCAGACGTAGTTATGATGCTTACTCCAGATGAGCTGCAATCAAAAATTTATAAAAACCATATTGAGCAAAGAATGAGAGAGGGAACGAGTTTAGCTTTCGCCCACGGTTTAAATATTCATTTTGATTTAATTAAAGCTAGAAAAGATTTAGATGTATTTATGGTAGCGCCTAAAGGCCCAGGTCACACAGTAAGGAGTGAATATCAAAAAGGAGGAGGGGTTCCTTGTTTAATGGCAGTACATAAAGACAGCTCGGGCAAAGCTAAAGAGTTAGCTTTATCTTATGCCTCTGCAGTTGGAGGTGGTAAGGCCGGAATAATTGAAACAACTTTTAAAGATGAATGTGAAACGGATTTATTTGGAGAACAAACAGTTTTGTGTGGAGGTTTAATAGAATTAATTAAAAATGGTTTTGAAACTTTAACAGAGGCTGGGTACCCACCAGAAATGGCGTACTTCGAAACTCTTCATGAAGTTAAATTGATTGTTGATTTAATTTATGAGGGAGGAATAGCTAACATGAATTATTCAATTTCAAATACTGCTGAGTATGGAGAATACGTATCTGGAAAAAGGATAGTTGATAACAAAACAAAAGAAAAAATGAAAGCTGTCTTAAAGGATATTCAATCAGGAAAATTTACTAAAGAATGGATGAAAGAGTGCGAAAACGGACAAAAAAATTTTCTGAAAATGAGACAGGAACTTGCAAATCATCCAATTGAAAAAGTTGGAAAAAATCTGAGAGACATGATGCCTTGGATCTCAAAGAACAAGTTAGTCGATAAAGATAAGAATTAACCCATTCTGAAACAAAAAAATAAGCTATAGGCGGAATATAATTGCAAAATCTCGTTTAAATTGTATTATAACAATCTAGATTATTCTTAATTTATGACTGATAAAAATAGAATTATAATTTTTGATACTACAATGCGAGATGGGGAACAATCTCCAGGGGCGACTATGAGCTTGGAGGAAAAAATTCAAATCGCAAGATGTTTTGATGATCTTGGTATCGATATAATTGAAGCGGGATTTCCAATAGCTTCTCCGGGAGACTTTGAAGCAGTGACGGAAATAAGCAAAGTTTTAAAAAGATCAGTTCCTGCTGGATTATCTAGAGCAACCAAAAAAGATATTGATGCTTGCAAAGACTCTTTAAGTCACGCAAAAAGATTTAGAATACATACTTTTATTTCAACAAGCCCATTGCATATGAAACACAAACTTAATAAATCACCAGAGGAAGTTCTTGGATTAATTAAAGAGAGTGTAACATACGCTCGTAAATTTACTGACGACGTGGAGTGGTCGTGCGAAGATGGAACACGAACAGACTTAGATTTTATGTGTAAATCTGTGGAGCTTGCAATTAAATGTGGAGCTAAAACAATTAACATTCCTGATACAGTTGGATATTCTGTACCATCTGAGTTCAAAAAAATTATAGAGACACTTATTAAAAAAGTGCCAAATATTGATAAAGCAATCCTTTCAACACATTGTCACAATGATTTAGGATTAGCAGTCGCTAATTCGTTGGCCGGTGTCATGGCTGGTGCCAGACAAATAGAGTGCACAATAAATGGTATTGGTGAAAGAGCTGGTAATGCAGCTTTGGAGGAAGTTGTCATGGCGATGAGAACTAGAAATGATTTAATGCCTTATACAACTGGAATAAACACAAAGCTTTTAAGTAAAGCATCAAAAATTGTTTCAAATGCAACTGGATTTCCAGTTCAATTTAATAAAGCAGTTGTTGGCAAGAATGCTTTTGCACATGAGTCAGGCATTCACCAAGATGGTATGTTAAAAAATAGGAATACTTACGAAATAATGACACCAGAGAGTGTTGGAGTCAAAAAAACTTCCCTAGTTATGGGAAAGCACTCTGGTAGACACGCATTTAGAGATAAATTATCAGACATGGGTTACGTAGATGTTACTGATGATATAATTGATGTAGCTTTTGGAAAATTTAAAATATTAGCAGATAAAAAAAAACATGTTTATGATGAGGATATAGCTGCGTTAGTAGATGACAGCTTAATAAGGGAAGATAACGTAATCAAACTAAAGTCTCTTAAAGTTTTTGCCGGTACAGGAGAGCCTCAAAAGGCAGTAATGAAACTTGAAGTAATGGGAAATATAAAAGAAGCCACAGAGACCGGCGATGGTCCAGTTGACGCGATATTTAAGTGTATAAAAAAATTATACCCTCACGAGGTCAATTTACAGCTTTATAATGTTCATGCTGTAACTGAGGGAACTGACGCACAAGCTACAGTAAGTATAAGAATTGAGGAAAATGGTAAAACAACAGTTGGGCAAGCTGCGAATACAGATACATTGGTTGCCTCTGCTGACGCATATTTAAATGCACTCAATAAATTAATAATCAAAAGAAAAAAAACTGCACCGGAACCAATGGACGGAAGCGGTTTAAAATATATAAGGGAAAAAGATGGCACTATTTAAATCATTATCAGGTCTTTCAGGAATGTGGTCTCAAGATATGGCAATAGATCTTGGCACTGCAAACACTTTAGTAGTATTAAAAAGTCAAGGGGTAGTCCTAAACGAACCCTCTGTAGTAGCAGTTATTACCGATGGTGGAAAAAAATCAGTTTTAGCTGTAGGAGATGAGGCGAAAACAATGTTAGGTAGAACACCAGGGAACATAGCCGCTATAAGACCCTTAAAAGACGGTGTAATTGCCGACTTCGTAGTAACAGAGGAGATGATCAAACATTTCATCAAGAAAGTCCATAAAAAAAATGCTTTTGCAAACCCAAGGATATTAATTTGTGTACCAACTGGTTCCACGCCTGTTGAGAGAAAGGCTATTCAGGATTCTGCGTTAGCAGCAGGCGCAAGAAAAGTGCAATTGATAGAGGAGCCTATCGCAGCTGCAATTGGAGCTGGCTTACCTATTTCTGAAGCAACAGGATCAATGGTTGTAGATATAGGAGGTGGCACAACAGAAATAGCAGTAATGTCTTTAGGAGGTGTTGTTTATTCGAAATCTCTAAGAGTTGCTGGTGATGCAATGGATCAACAAATAATTAATTTTATGAGAAAAAAGTTTAATTTATTAATTGGAGATTCTACCGCAGAAAAAATTAAAAAGGAAATTGGAACTGCAGTTCCAACAGGCACAAACACCTTTCTAATGAAAGGTAGAGATATAAGATCAGGTACACCTAAAGAAATATCTCTTACAGAGGAAGATGCATGTGAAGCTCTTATGCCAGTTCTTAATCAAATTTTGGGAGGAATTAAAGAGGCGTTGGAAAATACTCCACCAGAATTATCTGCCGATTTAGTAGATATGGGCTTAGTATTAACCGGAGGTGGCGCCTTATTAAGAAACATAGATAAATTAATTTCAAAGGATACTGGTCTACCAGTCACCATAGCTGATGATCCATTGTCATGTGTGGCCGTTGGAACAGGTAAAGCTTTAGAAAATGAGGAACTATTTTCTACAATGTTATCCGAATATTAATTTGCTTTGATATTTAAATGTCTACAAGTAGAGAAGATTTTGGAATAGCCATACGATCAGCTCTTTTACAAAGAGGGGCAAAACAGAAGTTTTCATTATTTTTTTTAATATCTTTAGCAATAGTAATTTTTTTTTTAGATTATCATAATTTTAAAGCTATTTCTGTTACTAAGAGCTTAATTAACGATGGTATTTATAGAATCTCTAACGTGGCAACAGCACCGTTTAAGTTATTCCAGATTGCTGAAGATCAAACAAAAAAAATTATTTTTTCTTATCAAGAAAATGAAATCTTAAAAGAAGAACTTAAAAAATTAAGGGCAAAAGACCTTCAGGTTGAGTATCTGACAAAACAAAATGATGGATTGAGAAAAATTTTAGAATCCTCAGGTAAAATAAGTGAGGATAGAACCCTAGCTAAAGTTTTATTAGATAAAGATAGTCCATTTTTAAAGAGTATCATAATTAACAGAGGGTCAAAAACTGGGATAACAAAAGGCATGCCTGTTGTAGATGGCAATTATTTAGTAGGAAAAATTGTCGAAGTTAATTATTTATCCTCACGTGTACTTCTTCTCAATGATTTGAATAGTAGAATTCCTGTAACTCTCGGAGAAAATACGCAAGCAATATTAATTGGCATAGGAGAAGCTCAACCATTTTTAGATTATTTACCAGAGTTATATTCACCAATTGAAAATGAGACTGTTTTTACCTCAGGTAAAGGTGGTATTTTTTCACCAGGAATTCCTATTGGTAAAACTCTTCTAACGGAAGACAATGAGGTTATGGTTAAACTTTTTTCAGACCCAAACCAACTTTCATTTGTGACTGTGCAACTTGTAGAAATTGATGAGGATAAGTTTTAATGGCAATAATTTATAAAAATTTTAGAACCGTTGTTTTTAATTCAGGACCTCTGATACTTTTATATTATTTATCGCTAAGTGAAATTGACACACAGTTTAGTAATTTATTTGAAATTTTGTCTTTCAATCTTCAAATCATCATAATTTACTATTGGTTTTTAAAAGATCAATCAGTCCTTGGTAGCGGGCACATATTCGTGGCTGGTTTGATTAATGATGTTGTTATGGGCTTGCCATTGGGTTTGAGCTCAATATCTTATCTAATTGTTGCATTTGTTGCTTCCTATATAAAAAATGTAACAGTTAATTTTTCAATATTCACAGACTGGTTTACCTTTATAATCGCAATATTTTTTTCTAATTTGTCGATAATTGTATTAGTTAACAATTTTTCAGAAATTCAAATCACTTATACTGATTTATTTTATAACTCTTTTTTTACCTTTTTATTTTACCCAGCAGTATGGACGATATTTAATTTTTATAAAAACTTAATGGTTATAAGAGATGATTAATTTTGGCTCAGGCAATACCGTTATCAAATCTAAATTAATAAGCAGACGTATGTTTCTGTTAAATACTGCAAAAGCCGTAGTTTTTTTTGGAATATTTGGAAGACTTGTATCTTTACAAATTAATGAAGCTACGAAATATAAAACACTTTCAGACAAAAATAGATTCAGAGAATGGAAATTAGCACCACAGAGAGGACTGATACGTGATTATTTTGGTAAAGAGATAGCATCTAATAAAAAAGTTTATCAATTACATATAACGCCTGAAAATTCTCCAAATTTAGATAATTTATTTATTCGCCTTAAAACTTTATTAAATTTGACTGATAAAAAAATATTTTATTTAAAAAGAACAATAGCAAAACAAAAACCCTGGGAGCCTTTAATTGTATCTGATAATTTAACCTGGTCAGAATTCTCAAGAATAAATCTTTTCTTACATGAACTGCAAGGTGTTGAACCGGTAGTTTCGGTTGCGAGGGAATACAATGATCAATCTTCAGCTCATATAATTGGTTATGTTTCACAGGTAAGTGCAAAAGACTTAAAAAATAAAAAATACCTGAGAGATATGGCTGTTACAGGTATAGCGGTTGGTAAGACCGGTCTAGAGCACAGACTTGATGAAAAAATAATAGGTGAAGTTGGTTTTCAAAGATATGAAGTTAATGCCTATGGCAAAAGAGTAAAACAAATTCAAATTGATTCAGGTAAAGCCGGTAAAAGTTTTAGAACTACACTTGATTTAGAGGTACAAAAGTTTTCCTTAGATTTAATAAAAGATAAAGCAGCATCAATTTGTGTGATGGATATTTACAACGGTGATATTGTTGCACTAGTTTCTGCACCTTCCTACAATCCTAACGCTTTTGTTCATGGAGTAGAAAAAAAATATTGGGAAGACTTACTAAATAATGAAAAAAAACCTTTAAACAATAAAGCTATCGCAGGTTTATATCCGCCAGGTTCGACAATAAAAACAATCGTAGCTTTAAGTGCTTTAGAAAATGATGTTTGGAATCCCAAAAAATATTTAAATTGCAATGGTGTTACAGAGCTCTATGGTGAAAAATTTCACTGCTGGAAAAAAAAGGGTCATGGAAGTGTTAATCTTAGAACTGCTATACAAAGATCATGTGATGTATATTTTTATGAAGTTGCAAGACTTTTAGGAGTTGATAGATTATCTGAAACAGCTAAAAAATTTGGCCTTGGCAAAAGAGTTCTTGAGAATTTTAAAGAGGAAAGATCTGGTGTAGTACCTAACACTGAATGGAAAAAGAAATTTATTGGAAAAAATTGGTACTTAGGGGAAACTTTACACTCGGGGATAGGTCAAGGTTATTTTCAATCCACACCTTTACAACTTTGTTTGATGACAGCTCAAATAGCTAATGGTGGTTTTGAATTAAAACCCAGAATTTTAGTAAGCGAACAAAATAATAATTTAAAAAATTATTTAAAGTATAAAAATGAAAATCCTAATACTCTTCAAGTTGACGAGTTGGTATCTAACTTTGACTTAAAACCCCTATTTAGAAATCAGGAAAATATTAATTTCATTAAAGATGCAATGTATGCGGCTACAAATGAAGTTGGCGGCACGTCATATGGTTCACGTTTGTCAGATAAAAAATTTATGTTCGCTGGTAAGACAGGATCATCACAAACAAAAAAATTTACCGAACTACAGAGAGAGATGGAAGTTAAACAGAAAGATTTAAAATACAAAGATAGAGACCACGCATTATTTGTTGCATATGCGCCGGTCAGCGATCCAAAATATGCGATTAGTGTAGTTGTTGAACATGGGGGAACGGGTAGTTCATCCGCTGCACCTATTGCAAAAAAAGTAATTAAAAAAGTTTTAGAAAGACATCCGGTCAGGGAAAATTTACTGGGTGAAATAATAGAGGAAGCATAATGTTTAAACCAAGATCTATTCAATCAAGTCTATCTTTTAGAGATAAATTGCTATCAATTGATTATGTATTGTTTACTGCCATTTTAATTTTAGGTGTCATAAGTATGTTCGCAATGTTTTCTACAGATGGTGGTGAATTTAAATACCATACTAAAAGTCACATATTAAGATTTGGAGTTTTTTTTACAATGTTTTTCATATTATCCTTTTTTCAGATCCGGTTTTGGAATTCTGCAAGCACCTTATTCTATATTTTTGTTTTTATATTGTTGCTTGGTGTTAAATACTTTGGATTAAGTTCTTCAGGATCTCAAAGATGGTTAAATTTTTATTTTATGAACCTTCAACCCTCTGAATTAATGAAAGTGGCTTTGATTTTATTCTTAGCAAAATATTATCATAGGATTTCCACACAAGATGTTAACAAAATTAAATTTTTATTTTTGCCAATAGTTGTTTTAGTGTCCCCGGTTTTATTAGTAATAACTCAGCCAGATCTAGGCACCTCAATACTTATCGCTATTGGAGGTGTTGCAGTCGCATGGTTGGCTGGTGTAAGAGTTAAGTTTTTTACTTATGCATCAATTCTCTTTCTTTCTTTAATGCCAGTTGCTATTTCTTTTTTAAAACCATATCAAAAAGCCAGAATTTTAAGCTTCCTAAACCCTGATAGTGACCCACTTGGTGCTGGATATCAAATTATCCAGTCAAAAATTGCAATAGGTTCTGGTGGTCTTTTTGGCAAAGGATATTTAAATGGATCACAAAGCTATCTAGATTATTTACCTGAGAAACATACTGACTTTATTTTTACACTATTTTCAGAGGAATTCGGTTTTGTTGGTTCCATGGTTATACTTAGTCTTTACTCCATAATAATTTATAGAATTATTTCAATCGGTAATGTCACGAGGAGCAGTTTTGGAAAACTTTACTGTTATAGTTTTGCCACAGCTTTTTTTTCATATGTTGCCGTTAATATGGGTATGGTCCTTGGATTACTACCAATTGTAGGCGCTCCGTTGCCAATAATGTCATATGGTGGCTCTTCAATGATGTCAATAATGCTGGGTTTAGGGATAGTAATGTCCTGTAAAATTTATAAAGATACTCCCGTTAATTAAATAGCTGAAACCAAAATGGACAGAATTATTTTTTTATGCTTGTGTTAATAGCGTTTAAGTGATCTAATAATAATTATTAAATTTTATGTTTGGAGATAAAAAAAGTTCAATCAAAGACACCGAGAGATCTCTCATAAGCGAGACTGTAAGCATTGACGGTACAGTCAACAGCTCGGGAGCAATTGATATTGCTGGATTGGTAAAAGGTCCAGTTTTTTCAAAAGAAATTGTTATAAAAGAAACAGGCTCGATTTCTGGAGTTGTGGAAGCCGATGAAGTAGAAGTTCATGGGCACTTAGATGGCAAAATTTCTGCAGTAAACGTAGTCATTGGAAGCACTGGCGTAGTAAAAGGGGATGTAGAGTTTTCAAATAATTTAAGAACTGAAAATGGTGCAGATATTGAGGGATATATCAAAAAAACTGAGTCCAAAAGTAAAATTACTGGTGACTTCTTATTCTCTAAAGGTAAAGATGAAAAGAAATTAAAAAAGAACGGCAAACCTGAGGCTGTTAACAAGAACAAAGAACCTGAAGTTCTAGTATAATCTAACGCACTACAAAAATTCAAAAATTTCATTTATAATTTGGAAATGAATAGTTATAAATGTAAGTCAGCAGGTGTTGTTGGCGCAGGCATACAAGGTGTCTGTATAGGCCTACAACTTTTAAAAAAAAATATTCCTGTAACAATCTTTGACAAAAATGAACCTGGAAGAATGAGCTCCTATGGCAATGCTGGACATTTTTCTCCCTACGCAGTTTTACAATTAAATAGACCGGATATAATTTATGATATTCCAAAAATGCTTTTTAGTTCTTATGGTCCATTAGCATTGAAGTGGAATTATATTCCAAAAATGATACCCTGGATTATAAAATATCTTAAATCGTCAACAAAAAAATCAATGATGCACACAGCAAAGTATATGAATCAAATTTTGAGTCCTTCCCTTGATGCTTATGATGAAATTTTAGCTGAAATAGACACCTCCAATTTAGTGGAGAGAAAAGGAATTATTTATATCTGGACTAATAAAAATTTGAAAAGTAGAAATCTTGAAATTAAAGTAAGAAATGAATTAGGCGTAAAGCAAACAATTTTAAATAAAGATGAGATTTTAGATTTAGAGCCGAAATTAAAACCAGTTTTCGATGCAGGTATTTATTATGATTATGCTTATCATGCTAAAGATCCTTTGGGTATAACAAAAGAATTATTTAAATTATTTTTAAAGAGAGGTGGAAAATTTATTAAAACTAACGTAAAAAATATAAAACAAATTAGTAGTAGCACTACAGAAGTTTTAACCGAAAACCAAACTTTTGATTTTGAAAAAGTTGTCTTGGCTTGCGGCGCATTTTCAAAAAAATTCACTGATCAACTTGGGGAAAATATACCTCTAGATACTGAGAGAGGTTATCATATACATTATGAGGGAATGAATGGCCTTCTACAAAGACCAGTAATCTTCTTAGACAGAGGTTTTGGAATGACGCCAATGAATCAAGGATTGAGGGCAGTAGGCACTGTAGAGCTCGGGGGGTTAAAAAATCCTATTTCAAAAAAAAGAATTCAGTATATCGATAATTGTGCAAAAGAATTACTCCCACAATTAGGAAATTATAAAGATGAATGGCTTGGTTTTAGGCCTACTTTACCAGATTTTTTACCTGTGATCGGCCCTTCTTTAAAGAATAAAAATATTATTTATGCATTTGGTCATCACCATTTAGGCTGGACACTTGGTGCCATTACAGGAAAAATCGTTGCAGGCATTGTTGCGGAGGAGAAAACAAATCTTGATTTGCATCCATATAGCTCTTCAAGATTTTCTTAAAATTTTGAACAAAAATTATTTTGCTTATACATTATTAATTTTAACGACACTTTTTTGGTCTGGTAATTTTATACTTGGAAAATTTTCGGCTTTATTTCAAATTCCTCCTTTTAGTCTCAATTTTTTTAGATGGCTTGTGGTTTGGTTAATTCTGATACCATTTACAGCAAAGGAGATAAAAAAAAATTATAGATTTATTAAAACGAACTTGCATATTCTTTTCATTCTCGGAATAACAAGTATAAGTTCGTTTAACTCAATAGTTTATTACTCATTAAATTTCACTCAGGTTATAAATGCAGTCTTAATGTTATCAGCAATACCCGTTTTAACGATAACTATTTCCGCAATTCTTAAAATAGATAAAATAAAGATAATACAAATTTTTGGCTTAGTGTTGTCAATTTTTGGTGTGCTAATAATTATTTCTAAAGGAAACTTTGAAATCGTAAAAAAATTAAATTTTAACAAGGGCGATCTATGGATGTTGCTAGCCGCTTTTTCATGGTCTATTTATTCTATCTTTTTAAAAAAAATAGATCTTCCTTTTTCACAATTTACTTTAATCCAAGTAATATCGACGATCGGACTAATTTTCTTAGTTCCCCAATACTTATATGAGAGATCTATTGGTTTGGAAATAAATTTGAATTTAGCTTTTTTTTTAATTTTATCTTATGTAGTTTTATTTGCTGCTATTGGCGCTTATTACTGCTGGCAAAAAGCTGTCTCAATTATAGGACCTAGTAAATCAAGTATGTTTATACAGTTAATGCCATTATTTAGTGCGATATTAGCCATTCTAATTTTTAAAGAAAAATTTCAACTATTTCATTTACTCGGAGCATTATTTATAATATCAGGAATTTATTTATCTAATAAAAAATGATTAAAGTAGCAGTTCTAGACGATTATCAAAACGTTTTTGAGGAAATAATTGATGTTGAAAAGCACAAAGATCAAATAATCTTCAAAGTTTTCAATAAACCATTTTCTAATGAAGATGAAATTATTGAGGATTTAAATGATTTTGAGGCATTATTTTTAATGAGAGAAAGGACAAATCTAAGCAGGTCTTTGATTGAAAACCTACCAAAATTAAAGTTTATAATGACTTCTGGAATGAGAAATAATGCAATTGATTTAAAAACGGCAAAAAGTAAAAATATAATTGTTTGTGGCACAGACATTAATCCAAATCCAGCTGCCGAGCTAACTTGGGGGTTAATATTAGGTCTTATAAGAAACTTTAAACAAGAATTAGACAATATGTTCCAGGGATATTGGCAGACTACTATAGGATATGAACTAAAAGGTAAAAGGATTGGTTTAATCGGACTTGGTAAAATCGGTACTCAAGTGGCTCAAGTGGCTAAAGCTTTTGGCATGGAAGTTTCTGCTTGGAGCGAAAATTTAAATCTATCTCATGCAAATAATCTTGGGGTTCTACCGATGAGCAAAGATGATTTGTTAAAAACTTCAGATTTTGTATCTTTGCATGTAGTAGCTTCAGAAAGATATAAAAATTTAATAACTAAAAAAGAATTATCTATTATGAAAAAAACAGCTTTTTTAATTAATACTTCTAGAGGATCAATATTAAATGAAAAAGATTTGATTAGTGCACTTGAGGAAGAAAGAATTGCTGGGGTAGGATTGGACGTATACAATGAGGAGCCATTAGCTCAAGACCACAAACTAAGATTTTTACCTAACGCGTTATTATTGCCACATGTTGGTTATGTTACAGTTGAAAATTATCAAAAGTTCTATAACCAAATGATAGAAAATTTGTTGGCATGCCTTGACAATAACCCTATTCGCGTAATAAGTTAAAAAATTAGTTACAATCCCAGGTTGTTCTGATAAGCTCATTATGATGAGATGATTTGTTTGATTAAGTTTAAATAAATATATAAGTCAGTGGGATTAAAAAAGGGAAGTATGAGAAAAATTGTTTTAAATTTAAGTTTGCTAATTTTTTTGACTGGATGCGCAGAGTCAATGGCTCTATTAGGTCCAGCTACATCGATGGGTGGAGGAAATTTAATGCAATCTTCAATTACATCTGCTGTAGGTTATGGAGTAAAAAAAGAAACTGGAAAGTCACCAATAGAACACGCAGTTAATTACTTAGAAAAACATAATCCTGAAAATAAAAAAGAAAAATGTGTTAATTTTCTCGAGTCAACAAGTAATGAGTTTTGTATGGTAGTGAAAAAAAGAGTATCTGAAATTCACTCTTCAATCGTAGAGAAATCAAAAATAAAATTTCTAGATAAATAGCCCCATTAATTTAATTAATGAGGCTATAAATTAAGCTGCTAAAGCTTGCTTGATGTCTGCAATGATATCATCTGGATGTTCGATACCAATTGACAATCTTACATAGCCTGGGGTTACACCTGCTGCAGCCAACGCTTTGTCATCTAATTGACTGTGCGTTGTAGTAGCTGGGTGAATTGCTAAACTTCTAGCATCACCGATGTTAGCAACATGGTATAACATTTTTAAGTTATCAATAAACTTAGCACCGGCTTCCCTTGTACCCAAGTCCATTCCAACTAAAGAACCATAGCCACCTTGCATGTATTTCTTAGCTCTTTCTTTAATCTCACCTTGGTGATTGGTAGGGTAAATTACATTTTTAACTTTCTTTTGTGTTTCTAAGAAAGAGACAATTTTTTCTGCATTGCTACAGTGCTGTTTCATCCTAAGAGCAACTGTTTCCAAACCTTGAATAATTTGGAAAGCATTAAATGGACTTAAAGGAGCACCTAAGTCTCTTAATAGAACC
>MDTG01432296.1_pt1 | contig 21612 bp, 23 predicted proteins | sample 811421 | NCBI WGS metagenome assembly MDTG01 (sample SAMN05326645, study PRJNA326480) | marine metagenome | isolation source: seawater | place: Pacific Ocean: South East | collected 2011 | reverse complement strand
GTAAAATTCCAAGAGTAAAAAAAACAGTTTTATAATTGGACATTTTGAAAGGACATTATTTTATGGTAAATAAAATTCAACTCTATAAGAATTAATAAAAAGGCCAAATATAAGATATTTTGGTATTATAAGTCATGCTTGAAAAAACAAATATAGATAAAACTAACGCTTGGCCATTTATAGAGGCTAAAAAATTATTAAAAGATAAAAAAAAATCTATTGAAAAAAAGGGAAAAATTATCTTACAAACTGGTTATGGCCCCAGTGGCCTTCCTCATATAGGAACTTTTGGTGAAGTTGCCAGAACCTCTATGATGGTAAATGCACTTGATCATCTTATCGATATACCAAAAGAAATAATAACTTTTTCAGATGATATGGATGGATTACGCAAGGTTCCTGATAACGTACCAAATCAGGAACTTTTAAACAAAAATTTACACAAACCACTAACAAGTATTCCTGACCCATTTAAAAAATATAAAAGTTATGGAGAGCACAATAATGAAATGTTAAAAAAATTTTTAAATAGATTTAGTTTTAAATATAACTTTAAAAGTTCAACAATACTTTATAAATCAGGCTTTTTTAATTCTGCACTACAGAATATTCTTCAAAATTATCAAGGTATTATGGATATAGTTATTCCAACTTTAGGTAAAGATCGTCAAAAGACCTATAGTCCATTCTTGCCTATTTGTCCTGAAACTGGAGTAGTATTAGAAATTCCTGTTTTAGAAATAATAAAAGATAAATCAAAAATTGTATTTGACAATAATGGGAAAAAAATTGAAACAAGCATTTTAGATGGAAATTGTAAGCTACAATGGAAAGTAGATTGGGCAATGAGATGGTACGCTTTGGATGTTGATTTTGAGATGTATGGTAAAGACTTAATCGAAAGCGCAATTATATCTTCAAAAATTATTAAATTATTAGGTAAAAATAATCCTTCTGGTTTTGCTTACGAGCTTTTTTTAGACGAAAAAGGTGAAAAGATTTCAAAATCAAAAGGAAATGGTATTACCATTGATCAATGGCTTAAATATGCTTCTCCAGAAAGTTTATCACTTTTTATGTATCAAAATCCTAAAAGAGCCAAGAAACTTTATGAGGAAATAGTTCCTAAAGCTGTTGATGAATATTTGGAATTTATTGAAAAAGGAAAAACTCAAAATGAGCTGGAGAAGTTAATGAATCCTGTATGGCATGTTCATAATGGAAAAATACCAAAAGAAAAAATAATAATGAGTTTTTCTATGCTATTAAATTTAGTTGAAACTAGCAATGCAGACAATAAAGAGCTCCTTTGGAAATTTGTAAAAAAATATAAAAAAGATATTTCTGAAAAAGATCATCCAATTTTCGATAAATTAATAGAATATGCAATTAAATTTTTTAATGATGTTATAAAAAAACAAAAGAAATATAAAAAACCAAACTCTTCAGAAAAAAAATCCTTAGAAGCTTTAATAAAATCATTGGATAAATGTAATGAAAAAATGTTGCCAGAAGAGATACAGACTTTAATTTATTCGACAGGCAAAGAAAATGGTTATTCAGATAATTTAAGAAATTGGTTTAAATTAATTTATGAGGTAGTTTTTGGAAGTGAAAATGGACCTAGAATGGGATTTTTTATAAGTTTTTTTGGAGTTAATGAAACAAAACAACTTATTAGAAATAAATTAAAATAAAATAATGTTTTCTAAACTTAGATCTTTAATTTTTAAATTTGATCCTGAAACCGCACATAATCTTGCAATAAAATCTTTAAAATTTAATTTTGTTAGTAATATTTTTGATAAAAATAAAAATGATCCAATGTTTCAAACATCACTTTTTGGTAAAAAAATAGAAAATCCTATAGGGCTTGCAGCCGGTTTTGATAAAAATGCAGAAGTATACAATCCTTTGTTTAAATTGGGATTTGGGTTTGTAGAAGTTGGAACAGTAACTCCTATTGCTCAATACGGTAATCCTAAGCCTAGAGTATTTAGATTAGAGGAAGATAAAGCACTTATTAATAGATTGGGTTTTAATAACATGGGTGCAAATAATATTAATTCAAGAATTAGGTCTGATGCACCGCATGGCGTTTTAGGAATCAACATAGGACCTAATAAAAATACTAAAAATCGATTAAATGACTATTCCCTTTGCTTAAAAATTTTTCATGATGTTGCGAATTATATAACTGTAAATATTTCATCACCTAATACTGAAAATCTAAGAAATTTTCATGATCCTAATAATTTAGAAGAATTAATGAATGCTTTAAATGAAGAAAAAAAAATTTTAAAATCGAAAATACCAATTGTGGTTAAGATTTCTCCCGATATTTTAAACGATGAAATTGAAAAAATCGTAGAAATACTTTTAAAATACCAAACTGAAGCAATAATCATATCTAACTCTACCGATGGATGTAGAGAGAAATTAATGAATATTTCAAAACTAGAAAAGGGAGGTTTATCAGGAAAACCATTAGAAAATAAATCTAACGAATTAATACAAAGGTTTTATAATTTAACAAAAAATAAAATTAAAATCATCGGAGTAGGAGGTGTCGACTCTGGTAAAAGCGCATATGAAAAATTTTTACATGGAGCAAATTATATTCAGTTATATACAGGAATGATTTATCAGGGTCCTAATATTGTATCTAAAATTAAAAAAGAATTAAAAGAAATATTAATAGAAAAAGGTATAAAAAATTTTCAAGATATAATTGGTAAAAAATAATTTAAGACGTTTTAATATTTTTTTTTCTTAGATTTGAAAAAAATCTTCTTAAAGAGGCAGCTCCAATTCCCAAACCTAAAGCAAGCACTATAGAAAACATAGCATATAAAAATGGGACCTCTATTGAAAGTTTTCTAACAAATTGTGCTATAGGTCCTAAAGTTTTTGTTCCATTTTCCACAGTTTGTTTTACGACTTCTTCTGCAAAAAATGTGTCATATGCTATTGCTATACCAACAAGTAATAATAATATTGCTAAAATCGTTTTAAATTCTGAACTATCAACTTTTTCACCAAGTTTCTGACCTATTTGAACTCCTAGTATTGAACCTAAAATTAAAACAATAACTAAGATTAAATCAATTGATCCATAATTAAATGCGTGAAGAACAGTTACAATTGCACTAACAAAAATTGTAACAAATAAAGATGTGCCTGGAACTAATTTTGTGGGCATCCCAATTATATAAATCATTGCTGGAACTAGAATAAAAGCCCCACCAATACCCATAATTGCTGCAATAAATCCTACTATAAGCCCTATAATAATTGGAGCCAGTGCACTTTCGTAAAGTTTTGATTTTTTAAATCTCATTCTAAATGGAAGTCCATGTATCCAATAATGAGAATGTAATTTTTGTTTTAAAACTATTTTTTTTCTCGCTCTATCAATTTCAGTTACTCCTTGTACTAACATCATAGTGCCAATAATTGCCAATATATACATATAGGACAATGAGATTACGATATTTATTTTTCCTATATCTTTAAAATAAGTAAAAGTTAAAATTCCTAGAATCGTACCAAAAGTTCCCCCTACAACAATCATTAAGCCCATTTTATAATCCAATGTTCCTTTAAACCAATGAGTTGTCGAACCTGATATTGAAGTTCCTAGAATATTGTTTGCTTCATTTGGTACAGCATAAGCAGGAGGAATTCCCAAAAATATTAAGAAAGGAGTCATTAAAAAACCACCACCGACTCCGAATAATCCTGAAAGAACTCCTACAACTAAACTAAGTAAAAAAATTAAAGGTAAGCTAACGTACACTTCTGCTATTGGAAGGAAATATTCCATTAATAGTTAACTATTCCTCAAAAATATTATTGTCAACAATTTGATTAGTAAAAATTAAAAAAATAAATATTAAATTTTAATAATAGTACTAGCTATAATTATGCACCAGTAGGCTGTTAGACCCAAAAAAATACCAGTTTTTAATGTTGTTTTGCTGAAGAAATGACTGATTTTTATAATAATTTTTTGACAATTTTTATTAAAAGTTTTCAGCATAATTTCTCATTAGCATAATTAGGCAATTTTACAAAGAAATTTTTCAAATTAGGAAATTAATATATAAACTTGACGAGATCATAATGACGTCCTATACAATCAACTAAATATTATGACTAAAAAATGTGAATTAACTGGGAAAATGCCCTTAAAAGGTCATAAGGTAAGCCATGCCAATAACAAAACTAAAAGAAAGTTTTTACCGAATATAAAAAAAGTTAGGTTTACTAGCGATATCTTAAAAAGAAATTTAAAACTTAATGTATCGAATTCTGCAGTAAGATCAGTAGATAAAAAAGGAAGTTTTGATAATTTCTTAAAAGACGTAGCAAGTAAAAAATTATCACCAAGATTAAAAAAAATTAAAAAAATTATTTTATCAAAATCGGCTTAATGAACAAAATTTTTTTAATACTCTCATTAATGATGGGAGTTGTTGTTTTAGTTTCAAATTATTTAGTTCAGTTTCCAGTTAAATATTATGAATTAGATAAAATATTAACGTATGGAGCATTCAGTTATCCAATTGCATTCTTAATAACAGATTTAGCTAATAGATCTTTTGGTAAAATTTATGCAAGAAAAATAGTTTATATTGGTTTTATTATAGGTATTTCTTTTACACTTTTCTTTTCTACAAACTTTGAAGATATAATTTCAATTAGAATTGCCCTTGGATCAGGATCAGCTTTTATTGTTGCACAATTATTAGATGTACAAATTTTTGATAGATTGAGAAAAAAGAAATGGTTTGTTGCACCTTTGGCATCTTCTTTAATTGGCTCTACAGTTGACACACTTTTATTTTTTTCAATATCTTTTTATGCTACTGGAATACCCTGGGTAACATTATCATTAGGAGATTTATCAGTTAAAATATTTGTTGCTTTAGTGATGTTAATTCCATTTAGATTATTATCAGGAACTTTAAAATCTATTAAAGTTTAATATAAAAATTTATAAGCTAGAATTTTATAAGCCAACTTGGCTACTAAAAAATTATAAGAGTTAAATCCTTTTATTGGTGAAAGTTCGTTAATATCTGCCCCAACTATATTTGAATTTTTAGAAGCAATTTTTATAATTTTTAAAGTTTCGTCCCAGAACAATCCACCCGGCTCTGGAGTTCCGGTAGCGGGCATTATACTAGAATCTAATCCATCAACATCAAAAGTTAAATAAACTGTTTTATTTTTTATTAATTTTTTAAATTTTTTCATATTCCATTTTGATTTATCTTTTGCCCAAAAAATATTGATTCTATTGGAATTTTTTTTTAAAAAAGGTAGTTCACCCTTCGAAATATTTCTTATACCAAATGAAATTAGAGATACATTTTTATGGTCTAGGCACCTTCTCATCGCTGATGCATGGGAAAATTTTTCGCCGTTATAACTTTCTCTTAAATCTGCATGTGCATCGAAGTGTAATAAACATATTTTACTATGTTTTTTTGCAAATGGAACAATACATCCAGGTGTAATTGAATGTTCACCCCCAAAAGTAATCGGAAAAAGTTTTTTATTTAAAATTTTTTCATTTATATCTGAAATTTTTTTGAGAGCTTTTTTAATATTTTTACTGATTGTAAATGGTTTTAATGTTTTTATTCCAATTTTTTTGTAAGGTTCACATTTTAATTCTTCATCATATAATTCTACTTGGTGAGAAGCTTTTATAATTTCTTTTGGACCATTTTTAGTTCCACCACCATAACTAACAGTCTTTTCAAGTCCAAATGGAACAACTACTACTTTTTCCCTAAAATTAAATTTATTATCAATTCCAAGAAAACCATTTTTATTTGAAAGATATTTCAATTTTTATCCAAAGATTTTTGAGAAATTTTTTCTAATTCTTTTTTTCCATTCGCCTTTATGATATGCATCGCTCGCAATTAGAGGTAATACACTAGTTGCCTCAGCAAAAACCATTTGTTCTTTAGTGATATTCACTTTTCCCCACGAGCTAGCTTCCTTTAAAGTGGAGCTACTACACGCACCATCCCTAGAGTCGGCGACACTTATTTGTATGGCATATTTGTGCATATCAACTTCTTTACCTAAAAGTTCAGCACAAATAACTGTATCTTGAATAAAATTTTTTGGAACTCCACCACCAATCATGAATAAACCAGATCCTTTTGATTGTATTTTTATTTCTGTAAGTTCTCTAAATTCTCTTACAGAATCGATCGTCATATGATTTTTTGGATTTTTCTCTTGATGTATTACTAAGCCAAATCCCGCGCTAGAGTCTGTAAATGCTGGACAAAATATTGGCACATTATTTTCGTATGCAGTTTCAATTAAAGAATCTTTCTTTTTTGAATTTTTTTTTAAATATTTTCCCATTTCATTAATAAATTCTCTAGAGGTATAACTTCTAGGTTCCAATTTATCAGCTATTTCACATATTTTTTTATCACAAATCTGTAACTCGTCTTCATCTATATACGTATCATAAATTCTATCTATGTAATTTTTTCTTAACTCAGTGTCATCTTGAAATTGAGATCCTCGATAATGTTTAAAGCCTAAAGCTTCAAAAAAATCCATATCAATAATTGAAGCCCCTGTAGCTACTATCGCATCTACCATATTATATTTAACTAAATCCTTATAAATATTCATGCAACCAGCCGCAGATGTTGATCCTGCTAATGTTAAAAAAATTGTACAATCTTTATCTTTTAGCATTTCATTATAAATATTTGCTGCATTTGCCATTTCTCTTGAAACAAAAGACATTTTTTCCATTGAGGAAATAATTTTTCTTGAATCAAACGAGGTAATATCAATATGTTCAACTGGATTTTTTAGAAAATCTTTTTTACTATTATGACCTAATTTTTTTTTTTCTGACATTAAGCAACAAGAAACGCTTTTCTAGTTTCTTTGTCGTAAATACTCATGATTGGTTCATCTTCAACTTCATAGATTTCATTTGAATAGTAACCATTAAATTGTGTTCTGAAAGTTAGGCCATACGCTCCCAATTGACCCAACTCAATATAATCATTTTCTTTTATATTATTCGGAAGAATGAAAGGACCTTTCATATAATCCATGCTATCACATGTAGGCCCATAAAAATCATAGGATGTGAGTTTTTTAGAAATTGTTCTTCCATTGGTAATTAGTCGAGAAGGATAAACTATATTTGGAACTCCTGCATCAAAAAGGGTTCCATATGTACCATCATTTATATAAAGTTTTTGTTTTTTCCTTAAGTTTACCTTTACAATTGTTGAACCACTTTCTGCAACTATTGCTCTTCCTGGTTCACAAATAATTTCTGGAAGTTTATCTAGTTTTAAGTCTCCTAAACTTTTTTTAATTTCTTCGAAATAATTATCTAATGATTGTGGAACTAAATCAGGATAAATAGTTGGAAAACCACCTCCAACATTTATATAGTCAGGCATAATTTTTGTTTTTTTAATTATATTTCCTATTTCCCTAATTCCTTTTGCATATGAAATTGGATGCATACATTGAGATCCTACGTGAAACCCTAAACCAATTTTTTTTGCATATTGTCTTGTTAGTCTTAATAGACCTGTAGCTTCTGCGCCTAATGCTCCAAATTTTTTAGATAAATCTATTTCAGCATGTTCATTTGAAACTGAAACTCTAACAAATAAATTTAAATCTTTTGCTTTGTTTGTAGATTCAATAATTTTTATTAGCTCATCTTTTGTATCTAATGAGTAAGTTTTTACTCCATATTTAAAATAAGCTTCTTTGATACTCTCTCTACTTTTAACAGTATGCATATAGGAGCATTCTGCCTTTGAATTTATTTTCTTTATATTTTCAATTTCTTTTATTGATGCAACATCGAAATTTTTTATTCCACTATCAATAACTGTCTTTAATACTTCAGGATGAGGATTTGTTTTTACAGCATACAACACTTTTCCTGGAAATTTATTTTGAAAAGTTCTGGACGCTAATTGTATTGATTTTTTTCTAATACAATATACAGGACCAACAGGTTTAAGTTGACTTACAAGTTCGTCAACACTTTTAAATTTTTGCATTTCATATGCCCCCAAAAAAAATTTAATAAAAAAAATTTTTAATAAATTAATTAAAAACTTTCATATTCTTGCCAATTAATCCAATAGTTGATTAATGTAAAGTAAATAATAAATCTTGAACTTTAAAAAATAATTACCATATATGGCCTATGACTGAGGTTAATAAGTTAAATAAAATAAGCGAATTTAGTGATAAATCATTGCTAATCGTAGATGATGATGGTCCATTTAGGGATAGATTGGCTAGAGCAATGGAAAAAAAAGGATTTAAGGTAATTCAAGCAGAAAGTGTAAAACAGGGAATTGAGAAGGTTAAATTAGATAAACCAGCCTTTGCCGTTGTAGACTTAAGATTAGCAGATGGGAATGGTCTTGAAGTTGTTAAATCAATTCAATCTTCAAATATTAATAGTAGAATTATTATGCTTACTGGATACGGAAATATCCCGACCGCAGTAGCTGCAATTAAAGAAGGTGCTATTGATTATTTAGCTAAACCAGCTGATGCCGATGATATTGAAAAAGCACTTTTGGCTAACCCAACTGAAAAGCCACAGCCACCTGAGAATCCCATGTCCGCTGATAGAGTTAAGTGGGAACATATTCATAGAGTTTTTGAACTTTGTAATAGAAATGTTTCAGAAACAGCGAGACGTCTAAAAATGCACAGAAGGACTTTACAAAGAATTTTATATAAAAGGTCGCCTAAATAAATTTTCTTAATTTTAATAATTTTTTTGCCAACAGAGTCAGTAAGCAAATTTTAAATAACTCAGCAAGCAAAAATGGTGCTGCACCTAAATGAAATATCGGTTTATCCCAGCCTATAAGAGTTCCAAGCCAGAACATTCCTAAAAGATAAATTATCGAAACAGACAAAACTAACTTAATAAAAATAAGAAAAATATTTGTTCTTAAATTAAAGTATCCAGCTAAAAATGTAGCTCCAAGAAATCCAATTAAATATCCCATTGTTGGACCAGTAAAATATATTAGTCCAACTCCTTTTTCAGGTGAATTTGAAAAAACTGGAAATCCAGCTATTCCTTCAAGTAAATAAAGACCTACTGAGCATAATCCAATTTTATATCCAAAAGCTATACCCAACAAAAGTACCACAAAGGTTTGCATTGTCATTGGGACTGGGTAAAAATAAATTTTTAATTTTGCTGAGATTGTTAGTAAAATTGATCCTAAGAAAACAGCAATTATAAATTTTAAAAATTTTTGAATTTGGATAGATTTAACGATTTCCATTATTTAAGCTTACTATTAATTAATAAAATAATCTAGTTTTTTGTTAAACGTAAGAATACATCTTCCAAATCACCATCATCAGTAGATATATCTTCAATTTCAGTTCCGGTTTTTTTAATCATATCAATAATTTCCTCAATTTTTACTTTTCTTTTTTCATAAGAAACACAGATTTCATTATTAATATTAGATATAATTTTTAAAGAATCAAAAGTATTTTCTTTAAGATCAAATGGTTTATTTGTTTTAAATATTACTTTTTTTGTTTTTATTCTATTTAGAAGATTTTTTGTGCTATCTAACGCAACTAAATTACCATTATTTAAAATTCCAATTCTATCACACATTTTTTCAGCCTCTTCTAGATAGTGTGTTGTTAAAATAATTGTAGCTCCTTGTTTATTTAGTGAAGAAACATTTTGCCAAAGATTTCTTCTTAATTCTATATCAACACCTGCAGTCGGCTCGTCCAAAAAAATTATTGGAGGCTTATGTACCAACGCCTTAGCTACTAGCAATCTTCTTTTCATACCGCCAGACAAGCTCCTAGCGTAACTGTCAGCAACTTTTTCAAGAGAAACTAGTTTTAAAATTGTGTCTGTTATTCTCAAGTTTTTTTTAACCCCATATAATCCTGCCTGAAGTTCAAGTAATTTTCTAGGGCTAAAAAAAGGGTCTAAATTTACATCTTGAGGAACAATACCAATAGAAGCCCGGACTTGTCTTGGATTTTTATCTAAATCAAAACCCCATACATTTACCGTACCCGACGTTTTAACCACAGTACCACCCAAGATATTAATGAAAGTAGTTTTTCCAGCACCATTAGGACCAAGTAGGCCAAATATTTCTCCTTGTTTCACCTCTAAGTTTAAATTGTTTAAAGCGTGTAAATTGTTTGATTTTTTATTAATATAAATTTTATTTAGATTTTTTACAGAAAGTACATTTTTTTTATCCATAGGAAATTATACATTTACAATAATTAAGATAATTAAGATAACATTATTTAAATGGATAAAATAAAAAAAACAGATCATTTTTATTTAATTGATGGTTCAGGTTACATTTTTAGAGCTTATTATGCCTTGCCACCACTCAATAGAAAGAGCGATGGGCTTCCCACGGGAGCTGTAAGCGGGTTCTGCAATATGCTTTTCAAATTACTTGAAGACTCTAAGTCAGAAAAAAATTTACAAAAACCCACACATTTTGCGGTAATCTTTGATTCAGCAAGAAAAACTTTTAGAAACGAAATTTATTCAGATTACAAGGCAAATAGATCTGATCCTCCTGATGATCTAGTTCCTCAATTTGATTATATTAGAAAATCAGTTTTAGCATTCAATTTACCATTGGTTGATTTAATAAATTATGAAGCTGACGATTTAATAGCAACCTACACTGAAAAAGTTTTAGAGAAAGGAGCAAAAGTTACAATTGTCTCATCCGACAAAGATTTAATGCAACTATATAAAAAAAATGTTCGAATTTTTGATCCGATGAAAAGTAAATTTATTACCTCTGAAGATATACATAATAAATTTGGCGTTGAGCCAAAAAAAATAATTGACGTACAATCTTTAGCAGGGGACTCGAGTGATAATGTTCCAGGTGTACCAGGAATTGGCGTTAAAACTGCTGCAGAATTAATAAATAAATATGGAACATTAGAAAAATTACTAGATAATGCAAATCAAATTAAACAGAATAAAAGAAGAGAGACTCTCATTGAAAATAAAGAAAAAGCTTTAATTAGTAAAAAATTAGTTACATTAAAAAAAGATACTCCAGTAAAAAAAAATTTAGAAGAATTTAGATTACAAGAAATTGATAAAGATAAACTTTATAAGTTTTTAAGAGATATGGAATTTAATAGATTACTTAGTTCAATTATTTCAAAATTAGGAGAACCGGAATTATTAAAAAATAAAATTGACAATAAGTTAAAAACTCAAACTTCAGAAATAAATAGAAAAAACTATTATCTAATAAAAAATATAAATGATCTTGACCAATGGATTAAGGAAGCCGAAGAAGTTGGAGAAATTGCAATTGATACTGAAACAACCTCTTTAGACGCTCACCAAGCAGAGTTAGTTGGAATATCTTTAAGTACTAAAATTGGTAAAGCCTGTTATATTCCCGTTGGTCATAAGTCAAAAAGTAATATTGAGAAAGACTTAGTTATAAAAAAATTAAAACCTATATTTGAAGATAAAAGTATAAAGAAAATAGGTCAAAATATTAAATTTGATTACATAGTTTTATTTAGGCAAGGAATAAAAATGACCTCGATGGAAGATACAATGCTTATGTCTTATGTTCTTGATGCAGGCAGAAACCGACATAATATGGATACTTTGTCAGACATTCATTTAAATCATAAATCAATAACATTTAAAGAATTGGTTGGAACAGGAAAAAAAGAAATAAATTTTAGCGATGTAGAGCTATATAAAGCTATGGAATATGCAGCAGAAGATGCAGATATTACTTATAGACTATATAAAATTTTTAATAAAAATCTTAAATTAGAGAAATTGATAAATATTTATGAACTTTTTGAGAAGCCATTAATTGAAATTTTGGCTATTATGGAAATAAATGGAATAAAAATAGATAGCAACTTTTTAAAAAAATTATCAGCAAAATTTGAAAAAAAACTTAACGAATTAGAAATAGAAATTTTTAAACAATCCGGAAAAGAATTTAACATTGGATCAACCAAACAATTAGGAGAAATCATTTATAATGAATTAAAAATTGCTGAGATTAAAAAGACTAAAAAAGGAAGTTTTGCAACAAGCGCAAGTGTTCTTGAAGATTTAGCATTTAAAGGAAATAAATTTCCTCAATTGATATTAGATTGGAGACAAATCTCAAAACTTAAAAATACTTATACAGACTCCTTGCCAGAACATATAAATCCAAAAACAAATAGAGTTCATACTTCTTTTCTATTAGCTGCAACTACTACTGGAAGATTGGCTTCGAGTGACCCTAACTTGCAAAACATTCCAATTAAAACAGAAGCTGGAAAAGATATCAGAAAAGCATTTATTGCTGAAAAAGGATTCACTTTAATTTCTGCAGATTACAATCAAATTGAAATGAGAATATTAGCTGATTTAGCAGATGTAAAAGAATTAAAAAAAGCATTCAAAAATAATGAAGATATTCATTCTTTAACTGCAAGCCAAGTTTTTAATTTAGACATTAAAAAAGTTAATCAAGATTTCAGAAGAAAAGCCAAAGCAATTAATTTTGGAATAATTTATGGTATCTCTCAATACGGACTTGCAAAACAGATAATGGTTTCAAATAGTCAAGCTGCAGAATTTTTAAACTCATATTTTTCTAAATTCCCAGAAATTAAAAAATATATGAACGATACAATAAGTTTTTGTAGAAAAAGTGGTTATGTAAATAATATTTTTGGAAGGAGAAGTCATATAGTCGGGATAAATGATAAAAATTATAATGTTAGAAATTTTCAGGAAAGAGCCGCTATTAATGCACCAATTCAGGGTTCCGCATCTGAAATAATGAGAATGGCAATGATTAGAATAAATAAAAAATTTAAAAGTTTAAAAAATACAAAATCAAAAATTTTATTGCAAATTCATGATGAATTAATTTTTGAAGTACCAAATAGTGAAGTGAGAATGATTGCAAATTTAATTAAGGATGAAATGTCAGGTGTTACAGAAAGTGACTTGCATTCATTTACTACACCACTAACCGTAGATATAAATATTGGCGATAATTGGGGAATACTGCACTAGTTAACAAGTGTTGCCCAAATTAGAACAATTTAGTACTTTTAAGTAGTTTTATGCATAAGCAAACAATAGCATTGATAGATGATGATAGAAATATACTTACAAGCATAAGCATTGCTCTAGAAAAAGAAGGCTTTAATGTTCAGACTTATGTTGATGGAGAAAGCGCTTTAATAGGACTAACAAGATCACCGCCAGATTTAGCAGTAGTTGATATAAAGATGCCAAAAATGGATGGAGAAGAACTTCTTAAAAAATTAAGAAAAAAAACTACACTGCCTGTAATTTTTTTAACATCTAAAGATGATGAGATTGATGAATTACTAGGATTAAAATTAGGAGCAGATGATTTTGTAAAAAAATCAGGAGGCTTTTCTATAAAAGTATTAATTGAACGTATAAGGGTACAACTTAGAAAAAAAGATATAGGAAACAATATTGAGGATGCAAAAAATATCATAGCTCATGGAAAATTAAAGTTAGATCCATCTCAATTAGAATGTGAATGGAATGGCAAACAATTACCCGATAAACTTACAACTACAGAATTTTTAATAGTTAAAGAACTTGCAAAACGGCCAGGAATTATCAAAGAAAGGTCGCAACTTATGGATATTGCCTACCGGGAGGATACAGATATAGAAGATAGAACTATAGATAGTCACGTTAAAAGAATTAGAAAAAAATTTAAAAAAGTTGATAACACTTTCTCTGCAATTGAAACAAGATATGGTAGTGGATATCGCTGGAACATAAATTAATGTTAGGTCATTTAATTAAAAACTTATCTATATTAAAAAAATTTTTATTTATTAATATGGTCATATTTATTTTTATTGGTATTTTTACCATTGTCTATATTAAAGGAGTTCAGCCAAGTTTGATAAAAGGAAAGACCGCAAATCACATTCAAATTATTGAAAATACAATAGACAATATCAATAGATTAAAAATTAATTTTAATGAAGATGATATAAGAAAGTTTTTATTTTCAACAAGATTTTTATTCCAAAGCTTAGATAGAGTTGTAATCTTTGACAATCAATTTAATTTACTTGGAGATACAGATACTCTAGATCTTGATCCAAGATCTTTTTCTCAACGATTAGAGATTATAGAGATGGACAGTTTGGATGATAGTCCAAAAAAAATTGAAAAAAAAAAAATAAAAAATGAAAAAAAAGAATCAATAACATTAAATGAAACTTTAATTAATTATTCAAGTTCAAAGGAATTTGGAAAACCATATTCTTTTACCAATGAAAGCTATAATCAATTTTTACTAACCACAATAAAGAATGTTAGCAATGGGAAAGAAAATATTGGTTATTTGGCAATTTCTGAAAATGCTAATGAAATTAAGGTAGCAGTTGAGGAAAGGAAAAATTTTGTAATTAGGACTGCAATAGTTATTGGAATAGTTATTTTAATTTTTTCATTTGTTTTAAATAAATATTTTTTAAAACCTATAAAAAATTTGGTTAATTACACAAATATAATAAAAGAAAAAAGCAAAGAAAAGACCAATATAGAAAGCATTAAAAAAAGGAAAGACGAATTAGGATTGCTATCACAATCTTTAGACGAAATGACAAATCAGTTGCATAAAAGAATAAATACTGCCGAGAATTTTTCTACTGATTTAGTTCACGAAATCAGAAATCCCTTGGCTTCTTTGAAAAGTGCATCAGAAATTATTTCAGAAACAGATAATAAAGAACAAAGAGATAAATTAATTAAAATAGTTTCCCATGATGTTGAAAGAATTGAAAGATTAATTACAGACTATTCTCAGATGTTAAAAGATGAAGCTGCTATAAGCTCAGAAAAAATGCATAAAGTAAATCTTTCATTAATTGCAAAATCAGTGGTTGATGATTTTAATAGTATTTATAATTCTAAAAGAGGTATTTCCATTACACTTAAAACTAATGGAGCAAATGATTATATGATTTTAGGAATTGAAAATAGAATTGAGCAAATAATTGCAAATTTATTGGAAAACTCTATTTCTTTTAGTAAAGATGATCAAGAAATTGAGGTAGAACTATCTAAGAAAGAAAACGGAAAAATAAACTTAAATGTAATTGACCAAGGAGAAGGATTTAAGGAAAAAGATACAAATAAAATTTTTAAAAGATTTTATAGTAATAGACCTGGTAAATTTGGAGAGCATTCAGGCTTAGGTTTGAATATTGTTAAAAATTTAGTTGATCTTCATAATGGCCGAATATCTGCGACAAATAATAAGAATAAGGGTGCAAAAATTGAGATTATTTTTCCAAGGGCCTAATGACTAGTTGCAAAAATATTAATAGTTGTTAAAACACTTCCTTTCATGACTGATTATAAAGTAAAAGATATTGCACTAGCCGACTTTGGCAGAAAAGAAATTTCTCTTGCAGAAACTGAAATGCCGGGTTTAATGGCATTAAGAGAAGAATATAAAGGTAAAAACCCTCTCAAAGGAGCAAAGATTCTGGGATGCCTTCATATGACAATCCAAACTGCAGTTCTTATTGAAACTCTTGTAGACTTAGGAGCAGAAGTAAGATGGTCTTCGTGCAACATTTTTTCAACACAAGATCATGCAGCTGCTGCAATAGCAAAAACTGGTATACCTGTATTTGCTTGGAAAGGGGAAACTGAAGAAGAATATTGGTGGTGTGTAAAACAAACAATCGAAGGAAAAAAAGATTGGAAACCCAATATGATTCTTGATGATGGTGGAGATCTAACTGCACTAATGCATAAAGAATATAAAGATTTATTAAAAGATATTAAAGGACTTTCGGAAGAAACTACAACTGGAGTTTTGGCTCTTAAAAAGATGGAGACACAAGGAACTTTGCTAGTTCCTGCAATTAATGTAAATGATTCAGTTACAAAATCTAAATTTGATAACTTATATGGATGTCGAGAAAGTCTAGTTGACGGCATTAAAAGAGCAACTGATGTAATGATGTCTGGAAAAGTAGCAATAGTGGCTGGATTTGGTGATGTTGGAAAAGGGAGTGCAGCGTCACTAAGGCAAAGTGGTGCAAGGGTTATGGTAACAGAAACAGATCCGATATGTGCCCTTCAAGCAGCAATGGAAGGCTATGAGGTTGTGCTTATGGATGATATGATTAAAGAGGCCGATATAGTTGTAACCGCTACTGGAAATAAAGATATTGTAACAGCTGATCATATGAGAGATATGAAAGACAGAGCCATACTTTGTAATATTGGACACTTTGATAATGAGATACAAGTCGAAGCTTTAAAAAATTATAAATGGGATGAAATCAAGCCACAAGTTCACGAAATAACTTTGCCAAGTAAAAAAAGAATTATTTTATTAGCCGAAGGAAGACTTGTAAATTTAGGTTGTGCTACAGGGCATCCTAGCTTTGTAATGAGTGCTTCATTTACCAATCAAGTTACCGCTCAAATTGAGCTATGGAATAATTCTGAAAAGTATGAAAATAAAGTTTATGTTCTACCAAAACATCTTGATGAAAAAGTTGCGAGACTGCACTTAGAAAAAGTCGGAGCAAAATTAACTAAAATGTCCAAAGATCAAGCAGATTATATTAGTGTAAAACCTGAAGGACCTTACAAACCAGATGCCTATCGCTACTAAAAGTAGCAAAATTGATATTACGTCAGAAAAGGATACAAAATCAATTTCGCAAAAATTCTCTAATTATTTATCTAAGGGAGATATAATTTTTTTATATGGAGAAATAGGCGTTGGTAAAACGACTTTTATTAAATATTTAATAAATTGCTTACAATCGAAATTTAAACAAAAAAAAACAGAAGTACCTAGCCCAACATTTAATATCGTATATGAATATAAGGTTAAGAACTTAATAGTTCAGCATTATGATTTATACAGAATAAAAGATCATAATGAGCTTCAAAATATAGGATTATATGAAAATATGAAGGATACTTTGACGTTAATTGAATGGCCCGAAATAATAAAACAAAAACCAAAAAATAGAATTGAATTAATGTTTAATTATGAACAAAATTTGAATAAAAGAAGCTTGATAATTGGCAGTGATTTTAAAAAAGAAATTATTCATGGATACAAACAATAACCTTGCACCGTTATCTGGAGATGCATCATTTAGAAAATTTTATAGAAAAAAAAATTCTGTTTTAGTTTATTGCAAAAAAGATAGAAAAAAAAATCTTCTTATTTATGATGCGATAAATAAGATTTTAATTAAAAACAAATTAAAAGCACCCAAATTAATTAGGCAAAGCTATAAAAAAAATTTTATTGAAATAGAGGATTTAGGCAATGAATCTCTATATAAAAAATTAAGAAAAAAAAAAAATAGTAAAATTAAATATTACAAAAAAATAATTTATTTACTATACAGATTGCAAAAAATAAAAACTAAAAAGACCAAAACATTTGTTAATTCAAATTATAAAGTTCCATTATATTCTAAGCAAAAACTTTTTGATGAATCTAATTTATTTTTAGAATGGTATATTCCAAAAGTAATTAAAAAAAAAAAACAAAAAAAATTAAGAAGAAAATTAAAAAATATTATTAAAAGATTGTTAAATAATTTAAAAAATAAAAATGATGTTTTTGTGCATAGAGACTTTCATGTTTCAAATTTAATGAATTACAAAAATAATATAGCGATTTTAGATAATCAAGATGCAGTTTATGGAAATTCTGCATATGATTTAGCCTCTTTAATTGATGATGTTAGACTAAAAACTTCCAGAGATTTTAAAAAAAAAATATTCGAATATTTTTTAAAAATTACCAAATGTAAAAATACAAAAATTTTTAAAAACGACTTTGATATTCTCTCTGTATTAAGAAATATTAAAATTATAGGTATATTCACAAGACTATCAGTAAGAGATAAAAAGCATAGTTACTTGAATTTAATACCACATGCATGGCAGCTTATTGAGCATAGGATAAATAATAATGAAATTTTTAAGGATTTAAAATTTTTTTTAGATCACCATTTTACAAAAAATATTAGAATAAAAAAATGGAAAAAATAAATAGCGCTTTAATACTTTGTGCGGGTTATGGAAAAAGGTTGAATCCATTAACATTAAAAAATCCAAAACCTTTACTCAAAATAAAAAATACTACACTACTAGAAAATACTATTAATATTATAATTCAACTTGGTATAAAAAATATTAAAATAAATACTTTTTATCTTAAGGAAGAAATTAATAAATATATTTATAATAATAAGTTTAATTGTAAAATTAAAATTATTGAAGATGGTAAATCGATATTAAATACAGGTGGAGGAATAGTAAATTTAATTAAAAATTCAGTAGAGGAAAATTTTTTAGTTTTTAATCCAGATACAATATGGAACAAAGAATATATAGAAGAAATAAAACGCATGGAATCCTTTTATTTACAAAAAAAAATAAAAAATATTTTATTAGTTGTAAATAAGGAAAAAAGTTTTGATAAAAAACTTAAAGGTGATTTTGAATTAAATTCAAAAAATATTTTAAACTATGAAAATAAAAAATTTATTTTCACAGGTTGCCAAATAATTAATAAAAATGTTTTTTCATTAAATGAAATTAAAAATTTTTCTATAAATGAAATATGGTCTGAGCTAATTAAAAAAAAAGAATTATATGGGTTTGAAAGTTTCAATAATTTTAAACATGTTACTGACCTAGAAATTTTTAAAAAACTTTCAAAAAATTAATAAATTTTTTGCTCTTTCTTTATCTAAATATCTACCGCTTAGCAATTTTTTATTCTCAAAATTTAATATTAAGGGGTTTCCTGTTGGAATTTCAAGTTTAGAAATTTCTTTATCGTCAATATTAAAAATATGTTTACATAATGATCTTAAAGAATTTCCATGACCAGCAATAATTATATTTTTTTCTATTAAAGGAAAAATATATTTTTTAAAATATGGAACAACTCTATCATAAGTATCTTTAAGTGACTCAGTATCCGGCAAGAGATTTTTAGGTATATCTTTATACGTTTCAATATTTAATGGATGATAAGGATTATTTTTATTTAATGGTTTTGGAGCAATACTCCAAGATCTTCTAAATTCATTAACCTTTTCAGCTCCCAATGTTTTTTTCATTTCCTCCTTATTTAATCCAGTTAAAGATCCGTAGTTTCGCTCATTTAATTCCCATGCCTTAATAACAGAATTATTTTTAACTCTTAAAGTATTGAGTATCAGATTTAATGTGTCGATAGCTCTTTTCTGATATGAACAGAAGAAATGATTTATCTCTATGTTCAAATCTTTTATAAGCTCTCCAGCTTTACATGCCTCTAATTTTCCTTTTGCGGTTAATTCAATATCAACCCAGCCAGTAAATCTTTTTTGCAAGTTCCACTCGCTTTGACCATGTCTTACTAAAATTAAATGACTCATTTATAGCTTTTGAATATAAGGTAATTATGGAAAAGACAAAAATATTTTTTAATATTATTAATATAATTTTTATAGTTTTATATATATTTCCTGGAAGCATTTTGGGCCTTTTATTTTATGGAGAACTAGGTAAGCAACCTCAATTAACACCAGATTTTATGTTATTTTCTTCAAATCATGTTTATGCATTTTTAGTCTTATCCATCATTGGTTTATTTGCATATTACAAAACTAATAAAAAAAATATCTTGAAATACTTAATAGCAAGTTCCATATTTCTTGAAATTTTACATATTGTGATACCAAACAGATCATTTCAATACAGCGACTTATTTGGTAATATTATAGGTGTTCTGATTTCTATTTTAATATTTAGTACATATAACTTTTGGAGAAAAAAATGAGTTCATTTGATGATAGAGAAAAAAGTTTTGAAAAAAAATTTGCCCATGATGAAGAACTTCAATTTAAAGTTGGAGCCCGAAGGAATAAGTATCTTGGACAATGGGTTTCACAAATGCTTGGTTTTGATCAAGAAAAAGAAAAAGAATATATTCAGTCTATTATAAAAGCAGATTTTGAAGAAGCAGGAGACGAGGATGTTTTCAGAAAACTTAAAAATGATTTAAAAGATCACAATATTTTAGATGAAGAAATTAGAAAAAAAATGAATGAGTTTAATGAAAAAGCAAAGTCTGAGCTTAAGTAGTCTTCTTATATTTGCTTTATTTATTTTTTCATTTTCTTACAGTTCTGAAATAAACACCATCAAAGGAAAAGCAATTATTATTGATGGGGACACAATTAAAATTGGTAATGAAAAAATTCGTTTTGGAGGAATTGATACCCCTGAAAAAAATCAAACTGGACATGAATTTTCAAAAAAAAAACTTAAAAAAAAAATTGGTAACTTAATTGTTATTTGTGTTAGAGAAAAAAATAAAGATTATTGGGGAAGAACAGTTGCCGAATGTTTTGTTAATGGTGAGAGTATTTCAATTTTTATGGTTAAAAATGGTTATGCTTGCGATTATGTTAAGTATTCAAAAAAAAAATATGCTAAACAACAAGAATATGCCAAAACTAAAAAATTAGGTATTTGGAAAATGAAATTTGATCCTTCTTGGGAAAATAAATGTAGAAAAAAATGAAAAAAATATATATTTTTATTTGTATATTATTTTTATCTTCTTGCTCTTCGATTCCAAAGAATACTGCTGACGGTTGTTCAATATTTTCGGAAAGATACCTTTGGTATAAGCATGCTAAAAAAGCCGAACTAAAATGGGGAACGCCAATTTATTTACAGCTAGCAATAATAAAAATTGAATCCGACTTTGATTGGTTGGCAAAACCTAAGAGACATAAAATTTTTAAAGTCATACCTTACAGAAGGCAATCTAGTTCCCTTGGTTACTCACAAGCTATAAAAGGAACTTGGAAGCAGTATAAAAATGAAACTGGAAATAAGTTTGCAACAAGAACAAGGTTTAAAGATAGTGTTGACTTTATTGGATGGTACACGACGAAGACAGAACAAATATTAAAAATTTCAAAAAAAGATGCATTTAAACAATATATTGCCTACCACGAGGGTTGGGGAAATTATAAAAATTATAAAAAAAAGCAGAAAATTATTTTATTAGCAAAGAAAGTAGAAAATCAATCAAATCGATATAAGAAGCAACTTAAAAAATGCAGTAAATCTTTAACGACAAGTAGATATGTAATTTTTTAACGCAGATGTTTTTTTAACTCTATATCAACAGTATCTATTCTTTTAGTATTTTTTGCTAATGACAAATACATTGTTGGAGTAACATAAAGTGTAAAAAAAGTAGAAATTATCATACCTCCCAAAATTGTAGCACCAACTGCTAGCCTAGAACCTTCTCCTGCACCAGGCCCAATATTTCCAATTACCAAAGGTAACATTGCGATCATTGTACTTAAAGATGTCATAATAATTGGTCTAAATCTCATACTACATGCCTCTTTTACAGCTGTTTCAATATTTTTTCCTGTTGTTCTAATTTGATTAGCATAATCAACTATTAAAATACTATTTTTAGT
>MDTG01189911.1_pt1 | contig 21614 bp, 22 predicted proteins | sample 811421 | NCBI WGS metagenome assembly MDTG01 (sample SAMN05326645, study PRJNA326480) | marine metagenome | isolation source: seawater | place: Pacific Ocean: South East | collected 2011 | reverse complement strand
TAAGAGCTTTAATAATGCCGAAATAAAGGCCCCAGTCCATTTATATTCTAATAATGAAAAGGCTATTTTAGATGTCTTTCAATCTGTTAAGGAAGAGGATTGGATATTTTGCGGATGGAGAAGTCACTATCAATGCCTTTTGAAAGGTGTGCCTCCACAAGAGTTATTCGAACAGATTAAACTTGGCAAGTCTATATCCTTATGTTTTCCAGAATATAATATTTTTTCTTCAGCTATTGTTGGTGGAGTCCTGCCTATAGCAACTGGACTTGCTTTATCTTTAAAGAAAAAAAAGCAAAAAGGAATAGTTTATTGTTTTCTTGGTGACATGACCGCTGAAACAGGAATAGCACATGAATCTATTAAATACTCGATAAACTATGATTTGCCCATTAGATTTATTGTAGAAGATAACGACCTTTCAGTTTGTACTGAAACTAGAAAGACATGGAATCAAGATAAGCTAACGCTGGAATCACTAAATAGCGATAAGCTTACCTTTTACAAATATAAGAATAAATATCCTCATGCTGGTGCAGGTAAGAGAGTTCAGTTTTAAAATGACTTATTTCGAAGAATTAAAAAAATCTATGGATTATCTCTCTAACAAGCGAGATACGATCTTTATAGGTCAGGCAGTTGAATATGCGGGTACTGCAATGACCAATACCCTAGTTGATGTTCAAAGTGAGAAGCTTATGGAATTTCCAGTATGTGAAGAATTTCAGATGGGAACTTCTATTGGAATGGCTATGAACGGATTTGTGCCTATATCCATATATCCTAGATGGAATTTTTTGGTCTTATCTTTAAATCAGATACTTAATCATCTAGACAAAATTATCGATATTTCAAATGGAGGTTACAGTCCAAAAGTTATCATCAGAACAAGTGTTGGATCAGAAAGGCCCTTGCACCCTCAAGACCAGCATGTTGGAGATTTCTCTGATGCATTTAGATTGATGCTCAAGAACATCGAAGTTATTCAATTAAAAGAACCTGAGGACATATATTCATCTTATAAAAGAGCCTATGAAAGAGAAGACGGAAAATCTACAATTTTAGTAGAATATGGAGACTTCTATAACGAAAAATAATAATGGAAAATAATTTCTCACATCCTTTAATGGAAAACAATATTACGAAGGAAGATATATCTGTTCTTATAGAGTTTCTTGAGACTAATCCACGTTTAACCCAATCTGATAATGTAATAAAGTTTGAGAAGAGCTGGTCTGATTGGTTAGGCGTTAAGCATAGTGTATTTGTGAACTCAGGATCTTCAGCTAATCTTCTCTCGATGAGTGCTTTAAAGGAGTGTTATGGCGAAGGAGGGGAAGTTATAGTTCCTCCCTTAACTTGGGTCTCAGATATAGCCTCAGTTATCCAAACAGGCTTTACTCCAAAGTTTGTAGATATCAATTTCATGAATCTTGCTATGGATACTGACTCAATCATTGAGAATTTAAATAATGATACAAGGTGTGTTTTTCTGACGCATATTCAAGGTTTCAACGGACTTAGCGATCGGCTCTTAACGGAACTTTCAAAACGCAAAATACCTTTAATAGAAGATGTATGCGAATCTCATGGCGCTGTCTTCAAGTCAAAAAAACTGGGTTCATTCGGTCTTATGTCAAATTTTTCGTTTTATTATGCTCATCACATGAGCACTATTGAGGGAGGTATGATTTGCACTAATGATGATAACCTATATGAGATTTTGAGAATGCTCCGCTCGCATGGAATGACGAGAGAATGTGATAACGATTCCTATAGGAGGAATCTTGAGGAGCAATATCCTGATCTGAATGAGAAGTTTATTTTTACTATGCCTTCTTACAATGTCAGGAATAATGAAATAGGTGCTGTTTTGGGCATCAATCAATTGAAAAGACTTGATGAAAACGTAGAGAAGAGAAATATTAATTATGAGATATTCTTAGATAATATAGATTCTAAAATCTACTTTACAGATTTTGATCTGGAAGGTCAGTCAAATTATGGTCTAAATTTCTTTTTGAGAGAACCAGATTTAAAGCTGAGAGATAAAATTGAACAGATTATGACTAGTCATAATATCGAGTATAGAAGAGGCAGTGCTGGTGGAGGAAATCAGCTTAGGCAGCCTTATTTAAAGAAATTTCTTGGAGATTCTGAGTTACAAAATTTCCCCAATACTGACCATATTCATCATTTTGGCTGGTATATTGGAAACTATCCAAACTTGGAAAGAAAAAAGATAGAGTATATTTGCCAAATTTTGAACAACATATAAAAAGCAAATTAGATTAAAAATGAATTCAACTGACATTTTAGTAAAAAATCTTAAAACCTCTATAGATTCAAAAAAGAATTTTTTAGAAGCAAGCAATACAATTACTGCTTTTGGCTCTGCGGTTGATTCCCTCCTTAAGACTTACCAAAAAGGGGGCAGACTTTTTCTGGCAGGTAACGGCGGTTCAGCAGCAGATTCACAGCATTTAGCTGCAGAATTTGTAAGTAGACTTGTTTATGATAGACCGGCTTTGCCTGCTGAAGCACTAACGACCGATACTTCAGCCCTTACGGCTATCGCTAACGATTATGGTTATGAAGAAGTGTTTTCCAGACAGCTTGAAGCAAATGCGAGTGAGAAGGACATGTTCTTAGCAATCACAACAACCGGCAATTCACCTAACTTAATTAAAGCTTTAGAGTATTGCAATAAAGCAAATATAGAGACTATATTATTCACTGGTAAAGATGGGGGCCCAGCGAAGTCATTAGCTAATCATGTGATAATTGCACCAGGTCCTTCAACAGCTACTATCCAAGAAATACATATTCTTTTGGGTCATTCATTATGTGAATACATAGAAAGAGAAATGTTTCCGCGTGACAAATGAAATTCCAATATACATAAAGCCATGACAAATTTTTTCCCAGACAACCCCGATATGACCTTTGAAGATTTCTTGACGAACTACTTAGAGAGGCTGAATAATTTTTCAGAGTCCTTAGACCTACAAGAAGCGGTTAACATCATTGACACTTTAACCAAAAATATAAGTGATGGTAAAACCATATTTACATGTGGAAATGGAGGATCTGCCTCTATTGCTGAACATTTTGTTTGCGACCTTGTAAAAGGTACCTCCACAGACTCTACTGTTTCTCCCAGAGCAATTCCTCTACTAATAACTCCTTTGTTAACTGCAGTTGCAAATGATATAAGCTACGACGATATTTTTTCTTTTCAACTATCAAAATTTGCTAATAAAGGTGACATATTATTAAGTGTTTCAAGTTCAGGAAACTCTCCGAATATTATTAAGGCAATAGAAACGGCAAAAGAGTTGGATGTTACATCAATTAGTTTCGTCGGATTTGACGGAGGCAAGGCTAAAGAAATAAGCGATTTTTGTTTACATGTTCCCAGCAATAACTATGGCATTTGCGAGGATGCTCATCATGTCCTTATGCATGTAATTTCACAATATATAAGATTAGCTTCTATAGAAGATAAATCTAAATTAGGTAAGATTAAGTTTTAAAAGCCAAGTGAAAACTTTAGTTACCGGAGCAGACGGATTTATTGGTTCTCACCTTGTAGAACTCTTGCTCTCAAAAGGTCATAAAGTAAGGGCACTCTCGGTTTACAATTCTTTCAATAACTGGGGATGGCTCGAAGATATTCATTCAAACGAGAGTCTCGAGATAATTTCTGGGGACATTAGAGATCCTTTTTTCTGTCAAGAGATAACCAAAGATGTAGACACCATTTACCATCTGGCTGCCTTAATTGGCATACCCTATTCTTATATAGCACCAGACAGTTATGTAGATACAAACGTAAAAGGAACGGTGAATATATGCAAAGGAGCATTGCAAAATAAAGTAAAGAGAATCATTCACACTTCTACAAGTGAAGTTTATGGGACTGCTAAATACGTTCCCATTGATGAAGAGCATCCTCTACAGTCTCAATCACCTTATAGTGCTTCTAAGATCGGAGCAGATTCAATGGCAATGAGTTTTCATAACGCCTTTGATTTACCCTTAACTATTGCTCGACCATTCAATACATATGGCCCTAGACAATCTGCAAGGGCAGTCATTCCTACGATAATTTCTCAGATAGCATCTGGCAATTCTAAGGTAAAGATTGGCGATACTTCGCCTACAAGAGACTTTAATTATGTACAAGATACTTGCAGAGGCTTTCTCGCTATAGCAGATTCTGATGAGGCTGTTGGAGAAGTAATTAATATTGGATCTAATACGGAAATATCTATCCAAAAAACTTTTGATCTTATAAAAGATATCATGGATTCTGATATAGAGTTAGAAAAAGATGATTTAAGATTAAGGCCTGCAAATTCTGAGGTTGAAAGACTCTGGTGTGATAATTCAAAATTGATAAGGCTTACAGGTTATAAGCCAAAAGTTAATTTTGAAGATGGTCTCAAAAAAACTGTGGATTGGTTTTCAGATTCAGGTAATTTGATCAAATACAAATCTGATATTTATAATGTCTAAAGAACTTATAGAGTTCATTCAAGATCTTTATGATACAAAAGACTTTATACCACTCCATGAGCCTTTATTTGACCAAAGAGATACAGAAAATTTAATTAAAACAGTAGAATCAACTTTCGTTTCTTCAGTAGGTCCTATGGTAGAAGAGTTCGAATCAAAGATTTGTGATTTTACTGGCTCGAAATATGCAATCGCTGTAATGAACGGAACAGCTGCATTACATATTGCTATGCTTTTATCTAATGTAAATCCTAATGATGAAGTAATAACTCAATCTTTTAATTTTGTTGCTTCTGTAAATGCCATTCACCAGAGTAATGCGGTACCGGTATTTGTAGATATCGACAAAGATTCATTAGGAATGTGTCCCAAATCTTTATTGTATTTTTTAGAATCAAATTGTGAAATCAGAGATGATGGTTTTTGCTGGAATAAGACCTCAAATAGGATCATTAAGGCCTGCATGCCTATGCATACTTTTGGATTACCCTGTGATTTAGACAATTTAAATAAAATATGTAAGAAATTTAATCTAAATTTAGTTGAGGATGCGGCAGAGTCATTAGGATCTTTTTATAAATCTAAGCATACAGGTACAATTGGGGATGTGGGGATCTTGAGTTTCAATGGAAACAAGATCATCACTACTGGAGGTGGCGGCATGATCTTGACCAATGACTCAAAGAAAGCAGCTTTTGCTAAACATATTACTACTACTGCTAAACTTGATAAGAAATGGTTCTTTGAGCATGACAGAATTGCTTATAACTACCGCATGCCCAACATAAATGCTTCTTTAGGAGTCTCACAAATTGATAAGCTTCCAAGATTCTTAGAGGCTAAGAGGTTTATTGCAGAGAAATATCTTGAATATTCAAAATTTTCAAATATGAAGTTTGTTTCAGAGCCGGAAGACTCAAAGAGTAACTACTGGTTAAATACTTTTATAACAGAGGATATAAACCAAAGAAATGAAATTTTAGAATCCACAAATCAATCAAAAGTTATGACGAGAGCAGGCTGGAACCCAATGCATACCCTTAAGTTCAATAAAAAATATCAAACTAGTTCTTTAGAAAATACTGATTGGCTTTTTGACAGAGTTATAAATGTGCCTAGCAGTGTAAAGGGAACTTTATATGAAAAGATTTAAAGTCCTGTTATGTGGAGCGGGAGAATTAGGTTCACGATATTTGCAAGGCTTAAAAGCTTGTAGCAACTTGCTAGAGATACTTGTATATGATCCTAAGGATCAATCACTGATGCTTGCAAGGAGAAGGTGGGATGAGATAGTTATTGAAGATTGCCCTCACATAATTTCATTTCATACTTCTCTAGAAAAAATAGAAAGCAATATCGACCTAGCAATCGTATCCACTACAGCAGATGTAAGACTAGCCGTAGTTAATCAGATTTCTAAATCAATTAAAGTGGAGTCTTGGATTTTAGAGAAAGTCCTTGTTCAGAATGCGATAGATATTAAATTACTTTTATCTTCCTTATCAAAAGCTCCTTATGTTTGGGTTAATATTCCAAGGAGAGAAATGAGGTGGCATCAAGACATAAAAAACAATCTGGATAAATCGTCGGATATGAATTTCTCCGTAAAGGGAGGAAACTGGGGTCTCGCCTGTAATAGTATCCATTTCTTAGATCTTTTTTCTTGGATGAGTGGCGATAAAATTGAAGGAATAAATACTGATAATTTGGAAAATAACTGGTTTGAAAGTAAAAGGAAAGGTTTTTGGGAAGTAAATGGCTCACTAGAGATAATTTTTTCAAATGGCTCTACTTCGTATATTCAATCATCAAATACGAAAGATAAAGTTGAAATTGAAATTTCAAATGGTTTAGTTTGGAACATTTGTGAAGAAGATGGCGTGGCTAAAAGGAATGATAGTTTCACATTAAATGGCAATATGGAGTACCAAAGTAATATGACAACATCTATCGTAGATTCTGTAATAGAAAATAGAAAATGCAATTTACCTTCTTTAACTGAATCATCACACATTCATAAAATTTTTTTGAAGGCAATGCTTGATCATTGGAAAGAAAAAGTTAACTCTAAAGCTGTTATATTGCCAATTACGTAAGTCATGAATACTTGGTTAATAGGTGCAGGATTTATGGCTCAAGAATATGCAAAAGTACTTCTGCATCAGGATATTAAATTCGATGTAATTGGAAGAGGTTTAGATTCTGCCAAGGTTTTTAAGTCTTTAACCGGCAAATCCGTAGTCATTGGAGGACTAGAAGAAACTCTTAAAGCTATGGAACCACCAGATCAGGCTATAGTAGCTGTAGGAGTGGAAGATCTTTTTAAAACAGCTCAATTACTCATTGAAAGCGGAGTAAAAAGAATATTGCTAGAGAAACCTGGGGGTATAAATTTAAGAGAAATTAAAGAAATAACAGATATTTCCAAAAATAATAACTGCACTCTGCTCCTAGCTTATAACAGAAGATTTTACGCTTCTACAGCCCATGTGAGAGAAATGATTAAAGATGATGGTGGAGTGAGTAGTTTTAATTTTGAATTCACGGAATGGTCACACACAATTGCTCCTTTAGATAAAGGCCCAGGGGTAAAAGAGTCTTGGTTTTTGAGTAATTCTTCTCACTTAGTTGACCTGGCTTTTCATATTTGTGGATTCCCTAAAGAACTTCATGCTTTCAATTCTGGATCCTTGACTTGGCATCCTTCAAGCTCTTCATTTTGTGGTTCAGGAAAAACTCATGAAAATATTCTCTTTAGTTATATAGCAGACTGGAAATCAGCAGGAAGGTGGGGATTAGACATTATGACTTCAAAAAGGAGAATAATCTTACGACCTTTGGAAGAGGTAAGAGTTATCAAAGTAGGTTCCATAATTGAAGAGAAAATAAAAATATCAGATGACTTAGATATTAAATTTAAACCAGGCATCTATGAAATGCTCAATTCATTTTTTTCACAAAATGACCATCTCTTTTGTTCAATTGAAGAACAACTCTCCCATATGGAAATTTACAACAAGATGGCTGGATATTGAGGTAATTTTTTCTTTTAAAACAAATTTATCGTTACCAAGCTTTATTAGTAGAATATGTTTAATGAGTAAACTTAATCCAGATAAAATATTTAATTCAAAACCTGCTGCTCAGCCGGGTGCTCATGCCCCAGCTGGTTTTGTATCATTGGAATATGACGAAAATATAGTAAACAATCAAATTCAGGTCTTAGAAAAATTAGAGATAATGACTCAAGAGGAACTTGAGAGCTACAAGCTAAAAGAATTAAAGTCTTTGCTCGTGGAGTCTGGTACTAATGTCCCTTATTGGAGGAGATTATTTAAGGATATAAAATTTGATCCAACGAGCATAACTTCCTTAGAGGACCTTAAAGAATTACCCCTACTGAATAAAGATATGATAAAGGAGAATTATCCGGATTTTATTTCTGAAAAAGCAGATTTTGATGAGCTCACTTATATGACAACAGGAGGAAGCACAGGGGCTCCATTAAAAATTCTTATGAATAAGGAGACGAGAAGCAAAAGTCATGCTGCGACTAGATATTATTTAAAAAAAGCTGGCATAACTCCAGGCCTAGAGAAAGGGATAAGACTTCATGGAAATCATATTTCAACTGAATTTACCGAACAAGGTCAATTCTGGATTGAAGAGGGAAACAGATTAACTATGTCTGTGTCCAATATCACATCTGATAACTGTCATGGTTACATGCAGGCAATAAGAGATTTCAAGCCAAATTATATACATGCTTATGCTTCGGCACTTTCACTTTTATGTCAATATGCCGAAAAGAACAATGAAGCTTTTCCCTCTTCTATAAAAAATATTTTTTGTGATTCTGAGACAGTTTACTCCTGGCAAAAGAAATTAATCTTTAGATCAACAAATGCCCTTTTTTACAATATCTATGGGCATACAGAATCTGCTGGCATGGCAATTACTTTCCCCAATTCTGAACAACTAGAGGCTTTACCTATTGGGATAATGGAAATTTTAGATACTAACAATGAGAATTTAAAATATCCTACTGAGGAAGGTCAGATTGTTGTAACAGGTTTCAATAATAAAATAATGCCTTTTATTAGATACCAAACTTCTGATGTTGCTGAAATAGGAACTGCAAGTAAAACTTCAAAAAGATTCTTTGAACCTGTCTTATCTAACATAAAAGGAAGGGTTCAGGATTATGTAGTTGGTTTGGATAATTCTATAGTACCCGCAGCTCCTCTATTGTTCGATTATAACTTTGATTGGACTGGAATAGATCTTTTTCAAGTTTATCAATCAGAGAAAGGTAAATTAGAGTTTAAGATAGTAAAGAGCAGATTATTCGATTCTTCTGAGTCAATACTCAAAAAAAGAATCATAGAATCTTTTTCACAAATTTTTGGTAAGCAATTTATAATTTTCGTCTCTTTTCATGAACATATAAGTGTCACACAAAGAGGAAAATATAGATATATTGACCAAAAGTTAACATTTAAAGTTTAGATTAGAATCATGAATGCTATCAAAGTATGTGTCATTACTGGATCAAGAGCCGAGTACGGCTTGATGAGGTGGCTAATGGAGGATATAAATACATCCCCTGATTTTGAGTTACAAATCATAGTGACTGGCTCTCACCTCATAGAAGAATTTGGTAATACCTACAAGCAAATAGAAGAAGATGGTTTTGTTATCAATAAACGACTACCTTTTCCAATCAAAGGCAGTGGTCCTAGTCACCTAGGAAAGGCAGTTGGAATTCTTTCATCTTCTCTGGTTGACGCTTTTGAGGAACTTTCTCCAGACTTGATAATGGTGATGGGCGATAGATATGAGCTTCTGTCAGTTATAAGTTCATCGGTATTATCTACAATACCTGTGGCGCATATATCAGGAGGTGAGATAACCGAAGGAGCAATTGATGATCAAATTAGGCACGCAATGACTAAAGTTTCACACTTTCATTATGTTGCTAATGAAGTTTATGAAGAGAGAGTGATGCAAATGGGTGAAGAATCATGGAGAATTTGTAACTGCGGAGAGCCTGGTTTAGATAATCTCCAAAGACAAAAGATTATGAGTCTCGATGAATTGCAAGAGAATTTGAAATTAGACCTGTCAAAACCTACTGCACTTGTAACATACCATCCAGTAACTCTTGAGAGAGACGATCTCGACTTTCAGATCAGCGAACTTACAAAAGCTATGAAGGTTTTGAGTTCCGATGAAGGCCTGCAGTTTGTTATTACATACCCTAATGCTGATGAAGGATCTGAAAAAATTATTGATAGTTGGAAGAAATTTGTCGATGAGATTGATAAATCTGTCTTAATAAAGTCATTGGGTCAAAGCAGGTATTTGAGTGCTTTGATAAATTTAACAGTTGTAATTGGAAATTCATCTAGTGGACTCGTAGAGGCCCCTTCATTTAATATGCCAGTGATAAATATTGGAAACAGACAAAAAGGAAGAATGAGAGGCTCTAATGTAATTGATGTAGGTTATAGTAGCCTAGATATAATTTTAGCGGCCAAAACGGTTTTGAGTAATCCTGAAAAAAAAGAGTGCTTCAATCCTTATGGAGAAGGCAACTCTTCCATAAAAATACTTTCTCATATAAAAAATATTTTTAACAATAAAACAAAAAAGGAATTATTGACTAAAAAATTTCAAGATTCTTCTTCGGTCACCGATAAAGAAAAAAGTTTTTTCTCAAAATATGGCGATTAGAAATGTTAATCGGAGGGCCACTAGAATTTGATCCTAAACTTCTGAGACAAGAAAGAATTCCTTCTTTAATAGAGCAACTCGGTTATAAAGAACAGAATGCTGTTTGGACTAGATCAGGTAGAAGTGCTATTTCTTTTATTTTAGAGGTTTTTAAAGAGAATTTATCAAAGGGATGGCTTCTACTCCCCGATTACCAGTGTTGGTCTGTCAATTCAGTTTTTAATTCAGTTAAGTCAAAAAATTACAGCATAACCAACTCGCTTGATATTGACTTTGAAGATTTAAAAGACCTATTAAGCGACTCTAATCTTAAAGGCATCTTACTAATAGATTTCTTTGGTTTAGCAGATATCAATTCTCAGATATCTTTCATAAAACAAAAAAGGCCTGATATCTTGATATTTGTCGATGCCGCACAATCTTTTTTTTCTCTGATTGATGATAACAAAAAATATGAAAATGCTGATGCAATCATACTAAGCCTTAGAAAGTTCTTACCTATGCCAGATGGTGGGTCTGCTATTTTCCCAAAAATCACTGTGGAATCTCTAGGTATTATGGACGACAACATTTCTAAAAGAATGAGTCATTTATACTTCTCAGCGAGTGCGATGAGAACGATACGACGAAAATTAAAGGTTCAAGACCCTTTGATAGATCAATTTGAATCACACTATCTTAACCTTTTTGAAGAGCATAATAAGCTATTTGATAATAAAGTGAATCCAATTTCTCTGGCGAGTAAAGAGATTATTGAAAGAATAGATTTAAATAGATTAGTTATAGATAGAAGAAATAACTTTAAGTTTATGAAAGATCTATTTGATAAAAATGAGCTTGATTTTATAAAACCTATTTATGGGGATAAGATCGGTCCCGCTTTAGTCTTTCCTGTAAGAGTTAAAAATACAGAAAGAGATAATTTAAGATCTTTTCTTCAGTCCAAGCAAATTTATTGCCCTGTTCATTGGCCAATTCCAAGAAATAAAAAGATAAAATTGGGCTCGGGAGCACTATCATTATCTTCTGAGATACTTGGATTACCAATTGATCAGAATTGTAACAAAAGTACAATGCTTACTACATTAAAAGAAATACTCAGTTTCTTGAATAAAACATAGGTATGGAAGATTCGAAAACATATATTATTGCAGAAGCAGGTGTAAATCATAATGGTAATCTAGACCTTGCAAAAAAACTAATTGATGTTGCTAATGATGCAGGAGCGGATGCCGTTAAATTTCAAACATGGTTGCCTGGAGAGCTAACGGGGAAATACGCCTTTAAGGTTGATTATTTAGATAAATCAACTCCTGAAGAAGAAAGTCGTTTCGAGCTATCTAAGCGTCTTTGTCTTTCCTACGATAGTTTCAGGAAACTCAAGCTCTATTGCGAAGATAAATATATTGAATTTCTTTCAACACCCGATGGTTTTCAGAGCCTTGATTTTTTAGTTGATGAATTAGATATGCCTATAATAAAAGTTGGTTCTACGGAACTAAATCATATTCCTTTTCTTGTAGCTGTCGGGGCAAAGAAACTTCCCGTTATTTTATCAACTGGTTTAGGTACTTCAACAGAAGTAAAAGAAGCCATAGATGCTTTAAGAATAGGTGGAGGTGAGGAGCTACCTATTACAGTTCTCCAGTGCACTTCTGAATATCCCGCACCAGATAATGAAATGAATTTGAATGTTGTAAAAACCTTTGCAGATGATTATGGTCTACCTGTAGGCCTTTCAGATCATTCCGAAGGTTACGAAGCCTCTATAGCCATTCTAGGCATGGGTGGAAGTGTCATTGAAAAGCATTTTACTTTGGATAAGGCTATGGAAGGTCCTGATCATTCTGCCTCTTTGAATCCTAATGAGTTAAGTGATTTCGTGGATAAGATTAGAAAAACAGAACTTATGTTAGGTGACGGCATAAAGTCTCCGACTCATTCAGAGCTGAGAAATATACAAGGAATAAGAAGAAGTATAGTTGCTAAAAGAAATCTAGAAGTAGGTACTATCATTCAATTATCCGATTTAATATGCAAGAGACCTGGAATCGGTATAAGTCCAACACAGATAGAAAAATTGATAGGTTATACCCTCAAAAATAAAAAGTTGGAAGACGAACCAATAAATTGGGATGATTTATATTAGATTATGCTTGCCCATGGTTCTCATTTTCTTAATCCTGGGAAGGATTGGGACCTTTTACTCAATAAATTTTCTTCGCTAGGTCTAGGAGATATATATTTTGATCATCGATACTTAAATTTATATGCAGACCAAAAATCAAGTTCATTGCCTGAAGCTTTTGTTTTTTGTGAGGGTGTAAATACTTTTTTCTTGCCTTATATAAAAAAACCAGTACTTGGAGAAGAAGGTCTCTGGGATTTTGAAACTGCTTATGGATATAGCGGCCCATTGTCTAATACAGAAGATAAAGAGTTTTTACATGAATCATGGAAAAGTTTTTTGGAGTGTACTAAAAATCGGGGTTTTATCGCTGGTCTTATTAGATTTAATCCACTCTTAGATAATCATAAATTTTGTTCACCTATTTCTTTGAAATCTATCTCGGAAAGACAAACTGTTTGGCTGGATTGTGAGAGGACTCTCGACGATGTACTCGGTGATTACTCTAAGAGCCACCTTAAAATACTCAGAGCTCTAGAAAAAAAGGGTACGCACGTGAAATACTCAAGCAATCAAGATTTTATTGAAAAGTTCAGAGAAATTTACCTTCATAGAATGAACAAGTTAGATGCAAGAGAAGAGTATTTATTTAGTGAAGAATATTTCAAAAAGATACAATTCATGGATAAAGACAATTGGAGAGTATATCTAGCTTATTCTCCTGATGGAAAAGTAATTGGAGGCTGCTTGCTTCTTTTTTCGCATGGTTGCTGCCATTATCATCTTTCAGGAAGTCAAAGTGAATATTTAAAATATAGACCTAACGATGTGCTTAGACATAATGTTATCAAGGATATGATTAATTCAAAGGTAAATAAGATCCATTTTGGTGGTGGAAGAACAAATGATCCTCACGATAGTCTTTTGCAGTTTAAACTTAAGTTTTCTAAACAAATACTCAAGTTTAGAGTAGGCTATTGCTTAATTGACGAAGAAAATTACCTCAAAGTTTGTAAAAAATGGTCTGAAAATAATCCTGAAAAAAGTATTTACGAACATTTTTTTCTAAAGTATAGATACTAATAGGAGATAAAAATATGTGGGATAAGGGCTGGGATAAGCTTTTTTCAGAAGTAGAATGGGGCAAGTATCCTAGCGAAGAACTCATTAGATTTATTGCAAGGAATTTTTATAAATCTGCCAAACGTTCTGAAATTAAGATACTCGAAGTGGGTTGTGGTACAGGAGCAAATATATGGTTCTTGTCAAAAGAAGGGTTTAGTGCCTATGGGATTGACGGAAGCGAAGTGGCCATTCAGAAAGCTCAAACTTATCTACAAAAGGAAGATCTTACGGCCGATCTGATAGTAGGCGATGCTATGGATTTGCCCTATGCAGACTCATATTTCGATGCCGTGATCGATATTGAGTGTATCTATGCTAATTCTTTACGTGATACTTCTGTAATTCTTGAAGAAATATATAGAGTCTTAAAAAATGAAGGTTTATTTTTCTCTAAAACTTTTGGAGATGAAATGAGTGGTAAAGAAACCGGCATAAATCATGAAGAGGGACCCAATACCTTTATATCTATGCCTGATGGGCCTCTTAGAGACGATTACGGCCTTATAAGACTGACTTCAGAAGATGAAATAAGAGAAATATTTAAACTTTTTTCTGATATCAAATATGACTACGTATACCGAACAGATTCTGACCGTTCTAGTATTGTTCCTGAGTGGATAATTGAAGCTAAGAAAAAAATATCATAATTAAATGAAGATTCTAATCGTGGGTTTTGGTTCCATAGGAAGTAGACATTATGATGTGTTATCTCAATTAGGTCATGAAGTGTCAATTGTGAGCAAGCAGGAGATCAAAATGGACAAAGTATTTTCTGACTTAAACGAGGCAATGAAATCAGAGAGACCCCACTATGTTGTAATTGCGAATAAGACTTATAAACATATTGATACTTTTTTAGCTATTAGAGAGTCAGGTTTCAAGGGTCCTGTTCTTATAGAAAAACCTCTTTCAGTCGATTTGAGTTATGAGAACGAAATCGATTCATATAATACATATGTTGCCTACAACATGAGATTTAATCCACTTTTACAAAGGTTAAGGGAGGAGATTAGAGGAGAAAAAGTTATATCAGTTGTTGGCTATGCTGGACAGTACTTGCCACTGTGGAGACAAGAATCTGATTACAGGCGGTCTTATTCTTCTTTTAAATCAGAAGGAGGTGGTGTGCTTAGAGACTACAGTCACGAATTAGATTACATTACTTGGTTGTTCGGTGACTGGAAATCTGTTTCTGCATTAGGTGGGAAGTTTAGTTCACTAGATATTGATACAGAAGACTCTTTTTCCATAATATTTGAAACAGAAAATTGTGATTCGGTACTTTTACACCTTAATTATTTATCAAAGAATCCCAAAAGAAATCTAATAGTAAATACAACAAATGACAGTTTTGAGCTAAACTTCATTGAAAAATCCTTTAAAAAAAATTTAAACATTGAATTGCTTGATTATGATAGAAATTATTCTTACAAGCTCCAACACGAAGCTATTTTAAATAATGACCTGAGCTTTCTTTGCTCCTATGATAATGCAAGAAAGGTTTTAAATTTTATATCAAAAATAGAAAAATCTACGGATGGAAAATCGAGCATTTGGATAAATAATGAATAGATTGTGCACTATTTGCGCTCGGGGTAATTCGAAGGGAGTTGTTAACAAAAATCTACGAGAAATTGCAGGTAAACCTCTGATTGCTCACACGATTGAGCATGCTATTGAATCTAAATGTTTCAAATATATCTCAGTAAGTAGTGACAGTGAAGAAATTTTAGAAATCTCTTTAAGATCAGGTGCTGATTTTGCTATCCAAAGACCTCCCGAGCTAGCTACAGATGAAGCTGCAAAGCTTCCAGCCATTCAGCATGCCGCAGAAATGACTGAGAAATTAACTCAGGAAAATTTTGATACTTTTGTTGACTTAGATGCAACTTCACCACTTAGATCGCCAAAGGACATAGAACTCTCTATTGAGAAGTTGGAAACTAGTAGCTCTTTCAATCTTATAACTGCTTCTCCATCGAGGAGATCCCCTTATTTCAATCTAGTTGAGCTTGATGTTAATGAATTTGTGATTAGGTCAAAAGAACTTGAAGAAAGTATAATTCGAAGACAAGACTCACCTCGGTGTTATGATATGAATGCTTCAATTTACGTTTGGAAAAAAGAAGGGTTTTATGATCATAAAAGAGTTTTGCTAAACAATACAATTCTTTATGAGATGCCTGAAGAAAGGTCAATTGATATTGACACCGAATTAGACTTCAAGTTAGTAAAATACCTCATGGAAAATAATTAATGAACAAATATCTTGAGATTTTTAATCTAAAACAAAAGACTGCGATAGTAACTGGAGGCTTAGGAATTTTAGGAAAGGCTTTTTGTGAAGCCTTATCCGCTTATGGAGCTAATGTTGTTGTGATGGATTTAGATAACGAGGAGGCAAAAGAGTTTTCTGATTCTTTAAACGAAAAATATGGTACAAATTCTATAGGGCTATATTGTGACACTTCTTGCCCTGAACAAGTAGAGGAATCTCTAAAGATCATATCAGATAATTACAATTCTATAGATATATTGCATAACAATGCGCAAGGTAAAACAGTAGCTAAACCTTTCGAAGATTGTACCTTAGAGGATTGGAGAACAACTTCATCAGTAAATGAAGAAGGTTACTTCTTAATGGCGCAAGCTGTGGGAAGAAAAATGATAGAACAAGGTAGCGGCGGCAGCATCATCCAGACTTCATCAATTTACGGTATTCTTGGTCCTGACCAGCGAATATACGAACAAGCTTCAATTAATGGTGAACCAATGGGATCAAGAGCAGTTTATTCTTTTACTAAAGCTGGTGTTATCGGCCTTACGAAATATTTAGCAACATATTGGGCTAAGAACAATATTAGGGTTAATTCTATTACACCGGGTGGTGTTTTTAATGGTCAAAATAATAATTTTGTTAAGCAGTACTCAAATAGAGTGCCCCTTGGCAGAATGGCGCAAAGAGAAGATATGGTAGGCGCTTTAATTTATCTTGCTTCAGATGCATCTTCTTATGTTACTGGGCAAAATCTTATTATTGATGGTGGCCTTAATGCTTGGTGACCACTTTATTTGGTAAAATAATTCCATCTAGATAATGAAAACTTCTCATACTTGGAAAAAAACAATTCTTTCACCTGAAGCAACAGTAAAAGATGCAATTGAAAGTTTATCAAATTCTTCAATGAAGATTGTTTTATTGTTGTCAGAAGAAAACCACCTTTTTGGAACTATTACTGATGGAGACATAAGAAGAGGAATGTTGAGAGATATAAAGCTCGAAGACAAGGCTTCTCTAATTATGAACTCAGATCCCCTTGTTGTTAGTGAAGAAATGAGCGCTGATTTTGTTCTGAAATTGATGCAATCTAACTCTTTCAATGCAATCCCAATTGTGGATAGATTAAAAAAAGTTACTGGCATCCATTTGATAGGAGAGATGATAAGTACAAAAGAAATTACTAATAAAATGATTGTGATGGCTGGTGGAAGGGGCGAAAGACTCATGCCAAAAACTGAAAATTGTCCTAAACCTCTTTTGCCAATTAATGGAAAACCTATGTTGGAGCATATTGTCTTGAGAGCAAAGGATCAAGGATTTTATAATTTTATCTTTTCAGTAAATTACTTAGGTCAAATGATTAAAGACTATTTCTCGGACGGAAGTAAATGGGGAGTGAATGTTGAGTATATAGAAGAAGATAGTCCTTTGGGAACTGCAGGGTCTTTATATAAAATAAAAGGGCTCATAGACGAACCCATAGTAGTAACTAACGCAGATGTTGTAACGGACATAAATTACGAAAGACTCCTAGCTTATCACAATGAGCATAATGATTCTGTTGCAACCATGACTGTCAGGTTGCATGAATTTCAGCATCCTTTTGGTGTTGTTAATACTAATGGCATAAATATTATGAGTTTAGAAGAGAAACCAAAAATTCAACTGAATGTTAATGCAGGAGTTTATGTTCTTAACCCAGAAACTCTGGACTATTTGGCAGATAATAAATTTTGCGATATGCCTTCTTTATTCACAGTGCTTTCAGAAAAGAAATTAAGGACAATTGTTTATCCTATTCATGAAACTTGGCACGACATAGGTCATTTAGAAGAATATTTAAATGCAAACAAAGAAAATTAAAATGTCTAGGCTTAGAGCATTAGTCACTGGTGCTACCAGAGGTATAGGTCGCTCTATCGCTAAGGAATTTTGTAATCAAAATATTGATGTTATTGGAACTGGAACAAAAAAAGGATCTAAACTTCCTAAGGGATGCACCTACAAACAGGTGAATTTTTTAGATCAACAGTCTCTAGATGACTTTATTTTATATATCAATGATCAAGAAATAGACATCTTAGTAAATAACGCAGGAATAAATAAAATAAATAAATTTGTTCAAGTAACTTCAGATGATTTCGATGAAATCATTCAAGTAAACTTAAAATCTCCCTTTCTTCTCTCACAAGCAGTTTTGCCCAATATGAAAGCCAAGAATTGGGGAAGAATCGTAAATATTTCCTCTATATTTGGAAAAGTTTCTAAAGAATTCAGAAGCCCTTACTCTATGAGTAAGTTTGGTTTGGACGGCATGACAGCCTCTTTGGCTGCTGAAGTGGCAAAGGACGGAATCTTGGTCAATACTCTAAGTCCAGGATTTATTGATACCGATCTGACAAATAGAGTTCTAGGTAAGTCAGGTATTCAGAATGTTAAGAAAACAATTCCAATTCAGAGACTTGGCTCAGTTGAAGAAATAGCAAGTTTTGCATGCTGGCTTGCCAGTGAAAGGAATACTTACATATCCGGACAAAATATACCTATAGACGGAGGATTCACCCGTGTCTAAAGATATTCAAATCAAATCTCATAAAGGGGAGTATAAGGTTGAATTTACCTCCTCTTGGGAAAAAGTCTTTAAAACTTACGACCAAAACTCAACCTTCTTTGTTATAGATTCAAATATTGCTAGATTGTATGAAGGCTCCTTAGAATCCATACTTATGAACCAGCCTCATTTGCTTGTAGAAGCTTCAGAGGAAAATAAATCTCTAGATAAGTTTCCTGGATATATAGATGCTCTTGCGAGCTTAGGTCTTAAAAGAGGGCACACTCTAGTTGCTATTGGGGGTGGGATAACTCAAGACATTACATGTTTTTTGGCATCTACAATGTTTCGAGGCTTGGACTGGATTTTCTATCCTACAACCTTGTTGGCACAATCTGATTCTTGCATTGGTTCTAAATCCTCAATTAATTCTGGAAAAATTAAGAATATTCTTGGTACTTTTACTCCTCCTAAAAACATCATTCTAGATGTCTCTTTTTTGGATACTTTGCAAAAAGAAGATGTACATTCTGGAATTGGAGAAATGATAAAAGTTCATGCTATTAACTCTAAAGAAAGTTTTGATCATATCAAAAGCTCTTTTGAAGAAATATTGAGAGACAGAAAAGTTATGGAAGGTTTCATCTATAACTCACTTTTATTCAAGAAAAAATTAATCGAGATTGACGAATTCGATATCGGACCCAGAAATGTTATGAACTATGGCCATAGTTTTGGTCATGCGATTGAAAGTGCTACAGATTACAAAATTCCTCACGGAATTGCCGTAACAATTGGAATGGATATGGCTAACTATGTTGCTTATCAGCTAGGAGTTACTTCAGAGGAGCATTTTATAAGAATGCATAAGTTGCTAGATGAGAATTCATCTCTTTACAGAAAAACCTGCATAGAATCAGATCTACTCCTTGCGGCATTGGTTAAAGATAAAAAGAACACATCAGATCAGTTAAGATTAATTTTTCCAAATCTAGAAGGAGAAATAACAATAGGGCTTTATGATAAATCTTCAACATTAGAAAAAGCCGTCCAAAATTACTGTGAAAAATTCCATTCTCAATAATTTACATTTTAGTAATGAAAAAACTTAAATTTGGTATTGCTGGTTACGGTAAGATGGGCAAGATTAGAGCAGATTCAATTTTTAATTTTGAAGAAGCTGAGCTTGTTAGTGTATTTGATAAAGATCTAGAAAATCTTGAAAACAAGCTTAATCAATGCACGTCTTTTGATGAACTTCTTGATTCTGGCGTTGATGGAGTATTTATTTCAACTTATGTTGATGCTGCAGCTGATTATGTTTTGAGAGCCCTCAAAAAAGGCAAGCACGTATTTTGTGAAAAACCCCCTTCTTTATCTAAAGAAGAATTACTAGAAATCAAAGAATTTCAATCAAGTAGTAATTTGATTCTTAAATACGGATTTAATCACCGGTTTCACTACTCCGTTATCGAAGCAAAAAAATTAATCGAAGAGGGCACAATGGGAAAACTCCTTTGGATGAGAGGTGTTTATGGAAAAGCAGGAAGTTTAGACTTTAAAGAAAACTGGAGGAACTATAGGAAGTATGCTGGAGGAGGCATACTCATGGACCAAGGCATACACATGCTAGATTTATTTAGATTCTTTTCAGGCGAAGAATTTATCTGCAAGGCAAGTTACTTGGATACTATATTTTGGGATATCGAGAATGAAGACAATGCTTTTGTCATTTTAGAATCTGATTCAGGGATTGTATCTTCACTTCATTCGACAGCCAATCAATGGAAACATAAATTCTTACTGGAATTGACTTTTGAGAATGGCTTTATAAATCTAGATGGTATTTTGTCAACTACCGGTAGTTATGCACCTGAGAAATTAATTTATAGTTATAGAGGGAAAGAGGACGTAACTAAAGGAATGGGAAGACCTCTTGAAGCAAGTTCAGTTTTTGAGGTAGACAACTCTTGGAAGTATGAGCTCCAAGAATTTTATGATGCCATAAGTGGGTCAAAGGATATAAAGAATGGAACTATAAATGATGCATTTAAAATAATGGAACTTATTGAGGACATATATGCAAGCAATTCAAAGAGGTAATTAATATGAAAATTGTAACAATGATCCCAGCAAGAATGGGAAGCACAAGAGTAAAGGACAAAAATATAAGACTGCTTGATTCCAAGCCTTTAGTCCAACATATTATAGACTCTGCAAAATCTTGTAGTATGTTGGAAGAAATATATCTTAATTCAGAATCTGAGATCTTTCGTGATATTGCAAATGATAACGACATTAATTTCTATAAACGAGATCCAAATCTATCTTCGGACCAAGCTACAAATGATGACTTTTCACTAGATTTTATGAACAATATTGAATGTGATATTCTTCTTCAGCTTCTTCCAACTTCACCTTTTATTAACTCGTATCAAATAGACTCATTTTTGAAAAATATGCTTGAAGGCGGGTTTGAAACAATGATATCTACAAAAAATGTGCAAATAGAAGCTATATATAAGAACAAACCAATAAATTTTGATCAAAAATCTCAAACTCCCCCTTCTCAATTGCTCACACCTATTGAAGCTTATGCTTGCGGTATTATGGCTTGGAATTGTAAAAAATTCCGAGATAATATGGATAAATATGGGGCAGGCTATCACGGAGGTAATGGATCTATTGGGTTTTATGAACTTACAGGATACTCAACCGTGGATATTGACAATGAAGAGGATTTCGAGCTTGCAGAAGCAGTTATAAATTCTCTCAAACAAGAAAAGAAGCAACCTGAGTATTACAATAGTGTTAGAAAGGATCTAATCGCAGATGCAAATGTAAAGAGAATCCTAAGCGGTGATGGAGTAATTCTAAATAATCAAGACGAAGCCAATAGAGAAAAAGTCATGTTAAGCGAAATCATTGAAAAAAATGGAAGAAACCAATCTTGGTCTCATACAGTTGTCAACTCTTCCTCGAATAGTGCAACCCTAATAGCGCAGCTTCCTGGAGAAGGGAACCGAAAGCATTTCCATCCTGACTGGAATGAGTGGTGGTATATAGTCGAAGGGCAATGGAACTGGAACATTGAGGGCGAAGATAAAACTATTAAAGCTGGTGAAGTAGTGTTTATCGAAAAAGGTAAGAAGCATCAAATTACTGCAAGTGGTAACCAGATGGCTATTAGACTTGCTGTGAGTAGATATGATGTTGATCACATCTACGAAGAAGAAAATTACAAAGAAAATTAAATGCATAAGAATGAAATT
>MDTG01184441.1_pt1 | contig 21616 bp, 21 predicted proteins | sample 811421 | NCBI WGS metagenome assembly MDTG01 (sample SAMN05326645, study PRJNA326480) | marine metagenome | isolation source: seawater | place: Pacific Ocean: South East | collected 2011 | reverse complement strand
TAATAGAAAATTTCATATGACATGTCCAATTTCAAGATGTTCTGAAACTATGGCAGAGTGTCTTAAACACAATTAGGATTTTTAATGAATTATATTGAACAGTTGGGGATTGAATTTTTTGGAGACAATTATTTATCTTTAACAATTATAATTTTTTTAAAGATATTAGCTATTGTATTACCACTTTTGATAAGTGTAGCCTATTTAACTTTGGCAGAAAGAAGAGTTATAGGACTTATGCAACTTAGAAAAGGTCCAAATGTTGTTGGTCCATTTGGTTTATTGCAACCGGTAGCAGACGGTATTAAGCTCTTAACTAAAGAGACGATCTTTCCAGATAATTCTAATAAATTTCTCTTTGTATTATCTCCAATCCTTACATTTGCTTTAGCGTTATTTGCATGGGCTGTTATACCTGTTGATTATAAATTGGTTTTATCAAATATTAATGTGGGCTTAATGTATATTTTTGCAATTTCTTCTCTAGGTATATACGGAATCATAGTAGCAGGTTGGTCAAGTAATTCAAGGTATGCATTTTTAGGGTGTTTAAGATCTGCTGCTCAGATGATATCATATGAAGTTTCGATCGGATTGATTATAATTTCTGTTCTCTTGTCAGCAGGAAGTTTGAATTTAACTGATATTGTTCTAAGTCAGAATAGCATGTGGTATGTAATACCTCATTTTCCTATGTTTGTTATTTTTTTTATATCTACTTTAGCCGAGACAAATAGAGCACCATTCGATCTTCCTGAGGCTGAATCAGAGCTCGTGGCAGGTTATAATGTAGAATATTCATCAATGTCCTTTGGTCTTTTTTTTCTTGGAGAATATGGAAATATGATTTTAATGAGTTCAATGTCAACAATTCTCTTTTTAGGCGGATGGTTACCTCCATTTGATTGGCATTACTTTAACTACGTTCCTGGATATATTTGGTTTTTATCAAAAGTTGTTTTTTTGTTATTTATTTTTCTTTGGGTAAGGGCCACTTTGCCAAGATATAGATACGACCAATTAATGACACTTGGTTGGAAGTTATTTCTTCCCTTATCTTTGCTTTGGATTATAGTAACTTCATCAGTAATGTTTTTTTGGGAATATGTCTAAATTTAAAAAATTTTTATTTTTGTTAAAAGAGTTTTTCTTACTCGAAATAATATCCGGCTTATTTTTAACATTAAAATACTTCTTCAAGCCGAAAGTTACTATTAATTACCCTTTTGAAAAAGGAGTTCTAAGTTCAAGATTTAGAGGAGAACATGTCTTAAGAAGATATGAATCAGGAGAAGAACGATGTATAGCATGTAAGTTATGTGAAGCAGTTTGTCCTGCACAAGCAATAACAATTGAAGCTGAACCCAGAGAAGATGGATCCAGAAAAACAACAAGGTATGATATTGACATGACAAAATGTATTTACTGTGGTTATTGTCAAGAATCCTGCCCAGTAGACGCAATTGTAGAAGGCCCGAATTATGAATTTGCGACAGAAACCCGTGAAGAACTAATATATAACAAAGAAAAACTTCTGGAAAATGGTGATAGATGGGAAGTTGAGATCTCAAGAAATTTAGATAAAGAGTCCAAATACTTATGACAGAGATTTTATTTTACATTTTCTCTTCAATCACAATCCTTTCAAGCTTCTTCGTGGTTTTTTCATTCAATCCAGTTCATTCTGTTTTATTTTTAATTTTTTCTTTTTTTAATGTGGCGGTTATTTTTCTTTTATCAAATGCAGAATTTTTGGCTATGACCTTAATAATTGTATATGTGGGAGCAGTCGCGGTTCTATTTTTATTCGTTGTAATGATGTTAAATATCAATGAAGTTCTAGTTAAAGAAGGTTTTCTTAAATATTTTCCTCTTGGATTAATATTAATCTCAATTTTTTTGACAGAATTAATTGTTGTTTTCAAGGATGTCGAGTTTTTTGGGGCATCCATATCAGGTATTAAGATTGATGAATTGGTTAATCAAGGTCATGAAAATACTAAAGCCATAGGGTTATTTCTCTACACAGATTTCTTTATCATCTTCCAAATTTCTGGTTATTTATTGCTTGTTGCCATGATTGGTGCAATAGTGTTAGCTCATGATGATAAGCCAAATTTAAAAGGCCAAAATGTTTTTAGTCAGAAAAGAGTTAAAAAAGAGGATATAATTAAATTAAAGTAACAGAATGACATCATCAAACTATTTAATACTATCGTCAATAATTTTTTCAATTGGATTTCTAGGAATCTTTATAAATAGAAAAAATATAATTTCAATTTTAATGTCTATAGAACTAATGTTATTGGCTACTAATATAAACTTTATTGGATTTTCAAATACTTTAAATGATCTTTTTGGCCAGATATTTGCTTTATTCGTTTTGGTTGTTGCTGCTGCAGAAGCTGCAATTGGTCTAGCCATTTTAACTATTTTTTTTAAAAAATCAGGTTCCATAAGTATTGATATTATCAATAAATTGAAGGGTTAAATCTTTGTTTCTATTTGCTATATTTTTACCTCTTCTAAGTTACTTCGTTTGCATTCTTCTGAATGGTCTGATTATGGACAGGAAGTTAAATATAAGCTCTTGTCTGTTAATGATAGTATCCTCAATTTTTTCATTTGTATCTTTGTTATTAGTTATTTTTAGAGGTGATCAAAGTTATATTTTATCTAATTGGATTTCATCAGGAAGCTTGAATATTGATTGGTCTTTAAATCTTAATTTATTAACAGCCACTATGGTTCTCATGGTAAATTTTGTTTCAACAATAATTCATATTTATTCAGTTGGATATATGTCAAAGGATCCTAGAAGAATTATCTTTATGGGGTACTTAAGTTTATTCACATTCTTTATGCTTTTTTTGGTTTCATCAGCAAATTTAATTCAGCTTTTTGTGGGTTGGGAAGGTGTAGGGCTAACATCTTACTTATTAATAGGTTTTTGGAGTAAAAAGGATATTGCTAATAGAGCCTCTTTGAAAGCATTTATAGCGAATAGAGTAGGTGACTTTGGATTACTAATATCACTCTTTACAATATTTATTGTTTTTGGAACTATAAATATTGATGAAATACTTTTGTTGGTAAATTCACATAGCCAATCATATTTTAACTTTTTTGGACTCGAAGTTCATTCAATTTCTTTAATTGTTATTTTTATGTTTATTGGTTGCATGGGTAAGTCAGCTCAATTTGGATTGCACGTATGGCTTCCTGACGCAATGGAAGGACCAACTCCTGTTTCTGCTCTTATTCATGCAGCAACAATGGTAACAGCAGGGGTATTTCTACTAATTTTAATGTCACCATTGATAGAAACATCTCCTGTTGCTCAAAATCTCATTCTCATAATAGGGTCGATAACCTGCTTGTTTGCGTCATGTGTAGCTATTTTTCAAAATGACATAAAACGCATCATCGCTTATTCTACCTGTAGCCAGTTAGGTTATATGTTCATGGCAATTGGTGTTTCTGCGTATTCGATGGCTTACTTTCATCTTCTTTCTCATGCATTTTTTAAAGCTTTGTTATTTTTAGGGGCTGGTTCTGTTATTCATAGTATGTCAGATGAACAAGATATAAAAAAAATGGGGGGTATTTATAAAAAGATTCCTCTTACATATATTTGCATGGTTATTGGGTCGCTAGCATTAATGGGTTTACCTTTTTTAAGTGGTTATTATTCAAAAGATCTTATTCTAGAATTTATTTACCTTTCAGATTTAAATTTTAAAGTTATTTCATTTGCAATTGGGATCTTTGGAGTTTTACTAACAACAATATACTCTTCCAGATTATTGATTCATGTATTTCACAAAAATAATCGCTCAGATGAAAAAGTTTTTGCTCACATACATGAGTCTCCACTAATCATGGTAATTCCATTAGTTATTCTCGCTTTTTTTTCAATTTTCTTTGGCATGATTTTCCACAGTTTCTTTGCTGGTTCGTCACTCGAAAATATTTGGTCAGATTCAATGTTTCTTGATTTAGAAACTAATAATATATATATATCAGGATTTATTCCTACAGTAATTAAGAAGTTACCTTTGATAATGATAATAATTGGTTTGTTGCTTAGTTGGTTTCTTTATTACAAGTTAATTAATAAAATCGATTTTATTAAAACAAAACTAAATTTCATTGTGAATTTCTTCTATAATAAATGCTACATCGATGAACTTTATGATATTTTAATTATTAAACCTAGTATTTATCTTGGTAAGGGCTTTTGGAAATCCATTGATATTGATCTAATTGATAATCTTGGTCCTAATGGAATGTCTAGGTTAATTAGTTCATTTGGAACTATTGTATCTCGATTGCAATCAGGTTTTTTATATCATTATGTTCTGTCTGTTGTTATAGGACTCACACTATTCATTAGCATATATATTTATATTTTCTGATGATAAGTCTTCCTATACTTCCCATTTTAATTGTTCTACCTTTAATTGGATTGATTTTTATTTTTTTTTCTTCTGAAGATGACGAAAATGCTTTGCAATCAAAAAAATCTGCATTATGGACAAGTGCTTGCAACTTTTTTTTATCGTTGTATTTGCCAATTAATTTTGACAAGTCAATTCCTCATTTTCAATTCGTAAATTCATTCTCATGGTTTAATAGTGATAATCTTAGATTTGCACTTGGTGTTGATGGTTTGTCGATGCCCTTTGTTTTATTGTCTACATTTTTAATTTTGACTTGTATTGTATTCCTTTTGCCGCAATCAAAAAAAAATATGAAAATGTATTTAGCATCTTTTTTATTATTAGAGTCTTTTTTGGTGGGAACTTTTAGTGCGATTGATTTATTTTCTTTTTATATTTTTTTCGAATCAATATTAATACCAATGTACCTTATAATAGGATTTTGGGGAGGCGAAAGAAGAATATACTCTGCTTATAAATTTTTTCTATATACATTATTGGGTTCCGTTTTAATGTTGATTGCAATAATATTTTTGTATCAAGAATTTGGTACTATCAGTATTCCCAAACTATTAGATTATACTCTTCCATTTTATATTCAGGTTTGGTTGTGGTTAGCATTTTTCTCCTCATTTGCTGTTAAAATCCCGATGTGGCCGTTTCATACTTGGCTTCCTGACGCTCATGTGGAAGCACCTACCGAAGGTTCTGTTATACTAGCTGGGATACTTCTAAAACTAGGAGGATATGGCTTTATAAGGTTTAATTTGTCTATCTTACCTGATGCCTCAATCTTTTTTACTCCTTTTATTTATTTTCTTTCCGTTTTAGCAATTATCTATACTTCCTATATAGCTTTAGTCCAAGAGGATATGAAAAAGTTGATTGCCTATTCATCAGTTGCTCATATGGGGTTTGTAACGTTAGGAATTTTTTCTGCAAATATTCAAGGTCTTCATGGTGCTATTATTCAAATGATATCTCATGGAATAATATCAGCTGCGTTGTTCTTTTCGATCGGTAGCATTTATAATAGATATAAAACAAAAGAAATAAATTTTTTCGGTGGATTAAATTTAAAGTTGCCTAAATTTTCAGTATTTTTCTTGATTTTTACTCTTGGGTCCATCGGTTTACCCGGAACATCTGGTTTCGTTGGTGAATACTTGTCACTTCTAGCAGTTTACAGTAAAAATACAATGGTGGCTGTTGTGTCAACATTAGGAGTTATACTTTCAGCCTCTTATATGTTAATTCTTTACAAAAGAGTATTTTTAGGGAGCTTGAGTAGTAATCTTGATAAAAAAAATGATGATATCAATTTTTATGAGATAGGTGTTTATATAACTCTTGTTTTGTTAATTTTTATTATAGGAATTAAACCAGGTTTTATTTTAGATTATACTACACCTTCACTTGAAAGAATTATACAGTTATATCCAATTTCAATTTTTTAGAGAGAGAGAATTGTTAATAATACCAGAAATTTTTTTAGCCATTTGTGCAGTCATAATTTTGTTTATTTCACCTTTTCTCAAAAAAGAAGGTTTTACAAAAATTGGCTACATTAGTTTAATTGTTTTATTTATTTCTCAATTTTTTATTTTAAAAGATATATTTTATTCAAAATTAATTTTTGATGGTTTCTTTATTATCGATTCTTTTGGTTCTTTTTTAAAATCGTTAATTTTAATTGGAGCGGGGTTAATAATTTTTTTCTATCTTACTGTCTCGAATCCGAAATCATTAAGAAGATCAGAATTTTCAATACTCTTTTTAATTTCTGTGGTTGGCATGCTTCTCATGATTTCTTCAAACAATTTACTTTCATTGTTTATGTCAATGGAGTTACAAAGTCTGGCACTTTACATTTTGGTTTCTTTTAGTAGAGATGACTTTGTTTCATCAGAAGCTGGTGTAAAATATTTTATAATTGGAAGTTTATCAACATGCATTTTCTTATTTGGTACTAGTTTGATATATGGGCTTGTTGGTTCAACAAGTTTTAGTGAAATAAGTCTTTTTATGTCTGATTTATATTCTACTCCAACAATGCTTATTATTGGTTTGATATTTATATTAGTTTCATTATCACTAAAGATATCTGCCGCTCCATTTCATATGTGGACCCCAGATGTTTATCAAGGAGCTCCTTCAATTGTCACTACATTATTATCCACACTTCCAAAAATTGCTGCATTTGGCGTTTTAATAAGACTTTTAGTTTATCCTTTTGGTGAAATAATTATTGATTGGGGAAAAATTTTAATAATTCTTTCAATATCATCCATGTTGATTGGATCTTTGGGAGCACTTCGTCAAACTGATATAAAAAGACTTATGGCATATAGTACAATTAACCACATAGGTTTTATTTTAATGGCATTGATTCCTGGCTCTGAGGACGGAATCACATCAATATGTATTTATCTTATTTTTTATATAACAATGAATTTAGGAATGTTTTTATTTATTTTAAATATGCAAAGAGATCAAGTTAGTGTGACAGCAATTAAGGATTTATCAGGTTTATATAAGACTCAACCACTTATGGCTGGTTGTCTTTCCATAATATTGTTTTCGATGGCTGGAATCCCACCTATGGCTGGTTTTATAGGAAAGTTGATTATTTTAAATATTATCATAGATAATAATTTATTTTTTCTAGCAATTATAGCGGTTCTTACATCAGTAATTGCTGCCTTTTACTATATTAGATTGATTAAATCAATTTTCTTTGATGAACCAATTGATGATCTAGATATTATAAGTAATAATCACTCTAAATATATGTTATGTGGCTTTGCTTTTTTTAATTTAACTGTTGTTTTATATCCTCAATTTTTCTTAAATTTGTGTGCATCTATAACCTTGTCTCTTTTTGCTGTAAAATAGAATGGTAAATAGATACTTTGATTATTATTTTTATAGATCCTTAGAAAATACTAACGATAAAATTAAGGATTTAAGTGTTTCAGTAAGTACAAAATCGAATTTAGCTTTGTTTAGTTTAGAACAGATAAAAGGCAGAGGAAGACAAAATAGAACCTGGGTGAGTAAAAAAGGTGATTTAACCTGTTCTTTTTTGATAAAACAAAAATTTAGTTTAAGTGATCTAGGAAAAATTAACTTATTCATAGTTTCTAGTATAGTAGGTATATTAAGAAAGCTTGGAATAAGAAATATAGAGTTTAAATGGCCCAATGATATTTTTATTAAAAAAAAAAAAGTTGCTGGGGTTTTAATTGAAACAAATGTCTACAAAGGAAAAATAAATAAGCTTTTTATAGGTATTGGAATAAATATTGTAAAAAAGAATCTTGATAAAAATCTTAAAATCATCTCTTTATCAGAGATTGATAAAAATATAGATTCAATAACTTTATTTTTCTTATTAGGTAAAAAGTTATCAGACTTAAGTATGTTAATTAATAAAATCGATTATGAATATATTAGTAAAAGCCTTTCAAAAGTTTTTTTAAATAAAAACTCCATTATTACGATAAATTTAGGAAGAAACAGCTTAAGTGGGAAGTTCAAAAAAATTGATTCTGCTGGTCAATTAGTTGTTACTGATAACAATAAAATTCTAAAGCTCAATTATGGAGAAATAATTTGATAAATATCACAATTGATATTGGTAATTCAAAGATTGTTATTAGCAGTTTCAAAAAAGAAAAGATGGTTAAATCATTTGCGTTGAATACAAATGATTTAAATAAAAAACTTTTTTTATTTTATCTTAAGAAAATTAAATTTAAACAAGATCAAATGAATATAATCGTCTCCTCTGTTGTGCCTAATGCAACAACACTTATTGAAACAGTATTGAACAAAAATAAAATAAAATTTTATTTTTTAAGAGATTTGGTAAAATATTTTAATCTCAAAATAAATCTTGATAATAAAAAAAGTATTGGCGATGACAGACTTGTAAATGCGATTTATGCAAAATATTTATTTGGAAGATCCATAGTTGTAATTGACTTTGGAACAGCTACAACATTAGATGTTTTGGATAAATTCGGTGCATATGACGGTGGTATAATTACTCCTGGAATTGATTTGTCTTTGAAATCGTTAAATATTGGGACTGCTAAACTTCCATTGGTGAAATTTAAAAAAAGTCCGAAAGTAGTTGGCAAGAATACAGTTGAAGCTATTAAATCTGGTTTTTTTTGGGGATATGTTTCTATGATACAAGGTTTAATTCAAAAAGTTGAATGTGAGCAAAAAAACAAATTTAAAATTGTTATAACTGGAGGATATGCAAATTTTTTTAAAGAAACTTTAACAAACACAATTAAAATTGATAGTGATTTTAATTCTAAGGGTTTAAATTTTATCATGAATTATTATCTGAAAAACTATTATGAAATATTCAAAAGATAATCTTATTTATGTTCCACTTGGTGGTTCAGGTGAGATAGGAATGAATTGCAACCTTTTTCATTTTCAAGATCAGTGGATAATGATTGATTTAGGGGTCACTTTTAATAATGATGAGTTAGGAGCTTATGATTTAATATTACCAAATATTGAATTTCTAGAGGATAAAATTGAAAAACTTTCTGCTCTTATTTTAACACACGCGCACGAGGATCATATTGGCGCAGTTCCCTATTTATATGATAAACTTGGAAATACACCTATTTATTCAACTGCATTTACTGCATCAGTTTTAAAAAGAAAATTTGAATCAGTAGGAATGAAAAACGTTGATATAAATATTCTATCATATGGAAAACAATTTGATTTAGGTTCTTTTTCTATTCAATTATTCTCTATGACCCATTCGATTCCAGAATCAAGTGCAATACTAATCAAAACTAAAAATGGTAATATTTTTCATACTGGCGATTGGAAGATTGATCCGAAACCTCTTGTTGGGAAACCTATAGATCATTACAAGCTAAAAAAAGCAGTACAAAGTAATGTGGATGTAATGATTTGTGACTCAACTAACGTCTTTAATCAGGAGCCATCAGGAAGCGAGAGTGAAGTAAGAGAAAATTTAAGAAAAATTTTTCAAAAACATAATTCTGGTAAAATCATAGTTACATGTTTTGCATCAAATATAGCAAGAATAGAAACTATACTTAAAGTTTCTTCTGAGTTAAACAAGTGTTGTTTGCTCCTTGGTAGGTCTCTTAGAAGAATCTATGAGTCTGCAATAGAAAATGATTTGCTCACAGAGTTTGATAATATTGTAACTGAAAATGAGGCTAAAATAATTCCAGATGAAAATTTAGTGATTATCTGTACTGGTAGCCAAGGTGAAAGTAGAGCTGCATTAAGTAGATTGGTTGATAATAATCATAAATTCTTAGAGCTTACGAATAAAGACCTTGTGATATTCTCATCCAGAGAAATACCGGGAAATGAAAAAAAAATTAATAATGTAAAATCTGAGGTTAAGAGGAAAGGATGCCTTTTGTTAGACCACACTAATTCAAAAGTTCATGTCTCTGGACATCCGTCTAAAGAGGAGTTGGTTGAAATGTACAAATGGATTGTTCCTGATTTGCTTATTCCTGTACATGGAGAATATAGACATTTAGAAGAACATATTAAATTTTCTAGTAAAATGGGTATAAAAAACCAAATTTTAGTCGAAAATGGAGATTTAGTTAATTTAGATAAAGGTAAGAATAGAAAAATAATAGGGAGTATTAAAACAGGAAGGACAGCATTAAAAGGAAATAAAATAATTTCATTGAATGATAAATTTTTAAACAATCTAAATATTATTAACACTCAGGGTGAGATTTTTGTTAATATAATATCAGACGTAAATGATAAATTACTCACAGATCCAATCATTTTCTGCCCCTCGATTCCTATTTCTGAAGATAATAGGACAGAGTTAAGATCACTGATAAAAGAAGAATTTCAAAATTTATGTGAAAATAGTTTAGATGATAATTTATTGTCTGATCAAATTAAAATTATTGTGAGAAGTTTCTTAAAAAATAAAATCGCACTAAAACCGTTAACCTTTATTGAGATTGTTAGAATTTAGAATATAATAAAGAAATGATAACAAAATTTAATCATGTTGCTATTGTTGTTCCAGATTTGGTTGCAGCCTCACAACAATATAAGGAGGTTCTTGGTGCAAAAGTATCATCGATTTGTGATTATTCTGAGCATGGTGTCAGTGTTGTTTTTGTTGAACTTGAAAATACTAAAATTGAATTGATGCATCCTTATGGGAACAATTCTCCAATAAAAAAATTTTTAGAGAGAAATAATGGAGGTGCGATACATCATATATGTTTGGAAGTAAAAGATATTAAATCAGCATGTGAGAGTCTTAAATCAAAAAAAATTACTGTTCTTGGTGATGAAAAACCAAAAAATGGTGCTCACAATAAGCCAGTGATATTTTTACACCCAAAAGATTTTTATGGTACATTGATAGAACTGCAACAAGAATAAAATGTTTGGTTTAGAAATTATAGTCATTTTTGTAATCATCTGGTGGTTAGTTTTGTTTTTAGCTCTGCCTATTGGAATCCAAAGAGATCATGATGTTACAAAAGGAAATGATCCAGGTGCTCCTAAAAACCCAATGCTTAAGAAAAAGATAGTTTTCACCACTATCATTTCGTTTTTTCTTTCCATAATTATTTCAATTTTTAAAAATGAAATTTTCTAATTTTTTTATTCCTACTCTCAAGGAAGTGCCGAGTGATATAAAGTTAAAATCTCATAATTTGATGATACGCTCTGGTATGATACGACAAGAAACTAGCGGAATTTACAGTTGGTTACCATTAGGATATAGAGTTTTAAGTAAAATAATAAAGGTAATTGAAGAGGTTCATATAAAAAATGGTATAAATCAAATCCTTATGCCAACAATTCAGAGTGCAGATATTTGGAAAGAAAGTAATAGGTATGAGACATATGGAAAAGAAATGCTTAGGATAAGTGATAGAAACGATAAGGAGCTTTTATATGGCCCTACTAATGAAGAGATGATAACAAAGATTGGCAAACAATATATAAAAAGTTATAAAAATCTCCCCAGAAAACTCTTCCATATTCAAAGTAAATTTAGAGATGAGATAAGACCCAGATTCGGAGTTATGAGAGCAAGAGAATTTCTTATGAAAGATGCATATAGTTTTGATGTTGATGAAAAAAATGGAGAAAAAACTTATTTAGAATTTTTTATGCTTTATCTCAAAATATTTAAAAAATTAAATATCCCTGTAGTTCCAGTAAGAGCACCTAGTGGCGAAATTGGAGGAAACTTGTCACATGAGTTTCATCTATTAGTAGAATCCGGAGAATCAGAAATTTTTGTGGATAATAATATCTTTGAATTGAACTTTACTAACTTAAATCTTAAAGAAATACTTAGTCTTGAATCTTATACAGATGACTATTATCACACAAATAAAATTGACAGAAGCTTAAAAAAATACAAAAGTATAGAATTGGGTCACATATTTTTATTCGGAACTAAGTACTCAAGTTCATTTGATTTTACTATTGATTATAAAAATGAAAAAATTAATCCCTACATGGGGTCATATGGTATTGGGGTTTCTAGGATACCAGCAGCATTTATTGAGTATTCAAATGATCAAAATGGACTGGTATGGTCTAAATCCATCGCCCCGTTCGCAATGCATCTAATAAATTTATTAATTGATGACGAAGAAACTAAGAAATTTTGTGATAATTTTTATAAAGAGCTTATAAATAAAGGATTTGATGTAATTTATGATGATAGATCTGAAAGACCTGGGAAAAAATTTTCTGATGCTGATCTAATTGGCACACCAATCCAAATAATTTGTGGAAATTTATATAAAGATGAAAAAAAAATTAGTGTGTTAAAAAGAACGGATAAGAATGAAATGAAGGTAAACAGTTCTGAATTAATTTCAGCACTTAACAAATTAATAAACGAGTTATGATTTCTTTTTTTGAAATTTGGGTTTCTTCAAAATATCTTTTTCCAAAAACAAGAGAAAAGTTTTTTTCACTAATTACGTTATTCTCTTTTTTAGGTATTTCACTGGGCGTTGCAACATTAATAATTGTAATGTCAGTTATGAACGGTTTTCGAGAAGAGCTAACATCAAAAGTTTTAGGTATAAATGGACATTTAAAAATAAAATCTGTATTTAATCAAGGAATAGAGAAAGATAAAAGTTTCGAACAAAAAATTTTTGATAATTTTAATAATCTAAAAATTCACGATATCATTTTAAGTCAAGGCTTGCTCTCTTATAAAGGTTATTCTAGTGGAGTTTTAAAAAAAGGAGTATCTTCAAAATATTTTGAAGATAGAGAAATCTTTACTAAAAAAATTTCGGATGAATCTTTAATTAAGTTTAGAAATAATGAGGGTGTTTTTATCGGAGAAAAATTAAGAAAAAAACTGAGTTTGAAAGAAGGTGATTATTTAACAATTTTATCACCAAATAGTTATGAGACACTTATTGGGAATATTCCTAGATCTGCAAACTTTAAGGTTGTTGGTTTTTTTGATGTTGGAATGTACGAATACGATACATCACTCATATTTTTCCCAATTGATGTTATGCAAAAGTTTTTAAATTATGGAAAAAAGATTGATCACTACGAAATTATGGTTGATGATTTCGATAATATTAATAAAGTTAAAAATGCTGTTAAGTTTTCTTTGCCAGAGTATTTTAGAATAATAGACTGGAGAGAACTAAATCCTTCATTATTTAATGCTATTGAGGTTGAAAGAAATGTTATGTTTATAATTCTTTTATTGATCATTATTGTAGCAGCATTTAATCTTATTTCTTCAATGATGATTTTAGTATCTACAAAAGAGAAAGATATTGGTGTTTTAAGAGTTATTGGAGTGTCAAAATCTCAACTATTAAAAATTTTTATTATTAATGGCTTTTTTATAGGATTCATGGGCACTGTTCTAGGTCTACTTTTGGGTTTTTTATTTTGTCTTAATATTAATGAGATTAGATCTTTTTTTGAGTTGTTAGTTGGGTCAAATCTTTTTTCTGAGGAAATATATTTTTTCTCAAATTTACCAATTATTCTCGATTTTACTCAAATTTTTAGAATTGTTTGTATATCACTATTTTTATCATTAATCGCTACTATTTATCCTGCAATAAGAGCAACTAAAATTGAACCAATCAACTTAATTAAATGGGATTAAATTGATTTATTTAAAAGAGATAGTCCAGACTTACTCTCAAGGGCAAACGTCAATAAAAGTATTGGATAAACTAAATTTTCATGCAAATAGAAATGAAAATATCGGTATTATTGGGCCTTCAGGGTCTGGTAAATCAACTCTTCTAAATATTATTGCTCTTTTAGAAATCCCAATTTCTGGAGAAATAGAAATATCAGGTATTAATTGTCATAAATTAGTGGAAGAAGACAAAGTATTATTTAGAAAGAATAAAATTGGATTTATTTTTCAAAATAATCAACTTTTGGAGGATTTTAATGTTGAAGAAAATATTGCACTACCATTAATTCTTGATGGTGTAGCGTTTAAAAAATCAATTAAAAAGGCAAATGAATATCTTGAGTTGCTCGGTATTTTAAATAGAAGAAAGTTAAAACCGGGTTTGTTATCTGGGGGAGAGCAACAAAGAGTTGCAATTGCTAGAGCATTAATAAAAAACCCTTCAATATTATTAGCTGATGAGCCGACTGGTAGTTTAGATAACCATAACACCAACATTGTTGTAGATTTTATTATTAATTTGTCAAAAAAGAAAAATATTTTAACTATATTCGCAACTCATAATCTTAATCTAATTAAAAAATTAGATAAATCTTATAAAATTCAAAAAGGAAAACTAGTTGAGCTTAAAAGTAAGTAAATTTATTCATCTTAGGAACTATTCTCAATATTCATTATCAAAAGGTGCATTGAGAATAAGCGAATTGATAAATTTTTGTAAAGATCAAAATATTCCAGCAACAACAATTACTGATTTTGATAACTTATTTGGATCATTGGAGTTTTGTATAGAGGCAGTTAAAAACGGTATTCAGCCTATAGTTGGTACAAATATTTTTTTAAAAGACAAAAAATTTATAAATGGATATTTACTTTTGCTTTGTAAAAATGAAATCGGATACAAGAACTTAGTAAAATTAATTTCACATTCTTACCTTAATAATCAAGAAATTAATGATCCGTATGTATTAATTGAAGATTTAAAAAAACATAGGCAAGGACTTATTTGTCTTGCAGGAGGAAGATTTGGAATCGTCACTAAAAATTTTAATGAGAATCGTGAACTTGCTAATGATATTACACTCACTCTTAATAAAATCTTTTCAGACAATTTCTTTCTAGAAATACAAAGATATAAAGGAGATTCTAAGAATTATGAGGATTTTACAATAGATCTTTCATTAAAATTAAAGATTCCGTTGGTTGCAACTAATGAAAATTTTTTTTTAAAAGAAAATTTTTTTAAAACTCACGATGCATTACTGAGTATTTCTCAACAAAAATACGTGGATAGCGATGATAGAGTTAAGAGTGAACAAGAATTCTATTTAAAATCTGTTGAAGAGATGGTAGCTAGGTTTTGTGATATTCCCCAGGCTATTACAAATACGATAAGGATAGCAAAAAAATGTTCTTTCTTTTTAGAAGAAAAACCTCCAACCTTACCAAAAATAAAATCAGATAAATTTGATGAAAATACTATACTAAGAAACTTATCAGAGAGGGGTTTAGAAAAAAGAGTAAAAGAAAATAATCTTCAAGAAAAATATAAGGAATATAAAAATAGATTAGATTTTGAGTTGAACATAATTGTTAAAATGGGTTATTCCAGCTATTTTCTAATTGTTTCAGATTTTATAAATTGGGCTAAAAACAATATGATTCCAGTTGGTCCTGGAAGAGGGTCTGGAGCTGGGTCTCTAGTTGCATGGTGTCTTTCAATTACTAATTTAGATCCTATCAAATTTGGTTTAATTTTTGAAAGATTCTTAAATCCTGAAAGAATTTCCCTACCAGATTTTGACATTGATTTTTGCATGGAGAAAAGGGATGAAGTAATAAAATACGTTCAAAAAAAATATGGTGTTCTCAATGTTGCTCAGATAATAACCTTTGGTTCTTTTCAAGCTAGAGCCGCATTAAGAGACGTGGGAAGAGTGATTCAACTGCCATTAACTTTGGTTGATGATATTTGTAAGATGATACCCTATAACCCTGCCAATCCAGTAAACTTAAAAGACTTCCTAAGCGAAAATAAACAAATAAAAAAAATGATTAGAAATGATCCTAATATTAAAAGTCTCTTTGAAATATCATCAAATTTAGAGGGACTTTTAAGACATGCATCAACACATGCGGCAGGAATAGTTATTGCTGAAAACCCCTTAAATGAAACTATTCCATTGTATAAAGATGTAAAATCAGAAATCCCTGTCACTCAATTTTCTATGAAATTTGTTGAAAAGATAGGTCTTATAAAGTTTGATTTTCTTGGTTTAAAAACCTTAACTGTCATTGATGAAACTTTAAAGATACTTAAGGCTAAATCAATCATGATTAATATTAATACGATAGATTTAAATGATTTCACAACATACGAAATGCTAAAAAGGGGTTTTACTACAGGTGTTTTTCAACTTGAAGGTCAAGGTATGAGAGAAACAATTGTTAAAATTCAACCTGACAGATTTGAAGATTTAATTGCAATTGTTTCGCTTTATAGACCTGGCCCTATGGACAATATTCCAACTTATATCAATAGAAAGCAAAAAAAAGAAAGTTACGATTATATTCATAATGATTTGAAAGAAATTTTGGATGAGACATATGGTATAATGGTTTATCAAGAACAAGTTATGTTGATTGCTCAAAAACTAGCTGGATTTAGTTTGGCAAAAGCAGATTTACTAAGAAGAGCTATGGGGAAAAAAATTAAATCAGAAATGGATGCACAAAGAGAGGCATTTATTAGTGGATGTATAAAAAATAAAATTGATGAAGATAAAGCCTCAAATCTCTTTGATGAAATAGCAAAATTCGCTGGATATGGATTTAATAAAAGTCATGCGGCAGCCTATGCAATGATTGCTTATCAAACGGCTTATTTGAAATCGAACTATCCCATGGAATTTTTTTGTGCATTAATGAATTGTGATATCAATAATTCAGAAAAACTTAGTATCTATTGTAGTGAAGTTAAAAAAATTGGTTATAAAATCCAAAAACCTGACATAAATCATTCTGATGTAAATTTCCTAGTAAAGTATGATGATAGTAATAATCCCTTGGGTATTATTTTTGGGCTTAGTGCCATAAAAAATATTGGTGGACAATCCATTTTTGAATTAGTTGACGAGAGAAAGAGAAAAGGAAGTTATAAAGATTTAAGTGATTTGCTGAAAAGAATTTCAAATAACATTTTAAATAAAAAGGTACTCGAAGCATTAATTTTTTCAAATTCATTAAAGTCTATTGAGAAGAATCAAAAGGTTTTATTCGACAATATTAACAAGATTTTATTATTTAATACAAACTATCATAAAAACTTTCACGAAAACCAGAGTGCATTATTTCCAGATTATGACGATTTAAATGAACAACTATATATAGAAAAGAAACACAATTGGGACTTAAAGCAAAGATTACAAAAAGAAATAGAGGCTTTTGGATTTTATTTGTCAGAACATCCCACAAAAATTTATAAAATAAATAATAATGAAGAAAAAATTTTTGATTTGGATAACTTAAATATTTTGCAGTCAGATAACAAAACTCAAAAGATAAATACATATATTGCAATGATAAATAGCAAAAATGAAAGAAAAACAAAATTAGGAAAGAGATTTTGTTTTTTTAATTTAAGTGATGATACAAACAGTATTGATGCAATTTGTTTTTCAGAAGTTTTAGATAATCTAAATTTTGATTTGAATATTGGTGAAATTTATTTTTTTAGAATTTCAAAACAACTAATGAGTGATACTCAAAGGTTAGTCATTAGTGACATTAAGAAATTAGAGGATAATCGAACAAATAAGAATTATGGAATTACGATTGAACCAAGAAAATTAAATTATATTAAATTTAAATCTTTGCTAGAGAATCATAATAAAGGAAGTAATAAAATCATATTTAAGTTTTTTTTAGATAATAAAGAGGTTGAGATAAAAAGTGACGAAAGTTACAAAATTGATATTAATTTTCTTGATCAAATTAAGTCGGTTGAAGGTATAACAGAAATAAAAAAAATAAATAAAATTTCTTCTTGAATTTTAATTTTGTTGGATGTAATTATTAATTTTATTCATTTCAAACATGTAACAACTCTGGTGTTTTAATGTTACATGAATGCAAAACCGGAGATATTATGAAAAAAATTTCTATAAAAGATCTATTAGATGCTGGTGTTCATTTTGGACACAGAAAAAACAGGTGGAATCCCAAGATGGTTGATTTTATTTTTGGGCACAGAAATGGTATCCACATTATTGACCTACAGAAAACATTAACTTATTTTGATGAAGCCTTAAAATTCATTGAAAATGCTTCCAAAGAAGGAAAAAATATCCTTTTTGTTGGAACCAAAAGACAGGCATCAGATATAATTGAAAAATATGCATTGGATTGCAACCAATATTTTATTAATAAAAGATGGCTTGGCGGAATGCTTACGAATTGGGATACAATACAAAACTCTATAAAAAAACTTAAAGAAATGGAAGAAATCTTAGTAAATAAAGCAAACTCATATACAAAGAAAGAGCTGCTTAATTTTGAGAATTCAGTTGAAAAACTTAACAAAGCTCTAGGGGGCATAAAAAATATGTCTGGAAAACCTGACTTGTTATTTATTGTTGATACTAATAAAGAAATTCTTGCAGTTAAGGAGGCTAATAAAATTGGTATACCAATAGTTGCAGTTGTCGATTCAAATTCTGATCCGGAAGGAATTGATTATCCCATACCTGGTAATGACGATGCAATAAGATCTATAGAATACTATTGCAGCGCAGTTTCTGAAACTATAAATAACGTAAAAGATTTAAAAAAAAACTTAGTAACTGAAAAGGATGTGACTAATTAATATGAGCTTTTCATCAGAAGATATTAAAGAATTAAGAGATAAATCAGGAGCCGGTATGATGGATTGTAAAAAAGCTCTGGATGAATCAAATGGTGACATTGAAAAAGCTATCGAGTGGTTAAGAAAAAAAGGTATAAATACTGCACAAAAAAAATCCTCTAGATCTGCATCTGATGGATTGGTTACTGTAATTATTAAAGATCATTATGGCTGTATAATCGAGGTCAATGCAGAAACAGATTTTGTCGCTAGAAACGAAAATTTCCTAAGTTTTTGCTCTGATTTAGCCTTAACTTGTGTTGAAAATAAAGTTGAAAATGTAGATGAATTGCTTGGTTGTAAATTTCTTAGTACTGATCAATCTGTTCAAGAAAGTTTAACCTCTTTAATTTCTAAATTGGGTGAAAATATTATTGTCAGAAAGTTAAAACTTTTTGTTAATAAAGGGAATAATTCTCTCCAAAAATATATACATAATTCAATAAATGATAATTCTGGAAAAATTGGGGTTATATTGTCATATTCTACAAATGAAGATTCAGAGGAAATAACAGAATTTTCCAAAAATTTATGTATGCATATCGCAGCAACCGACCCTAAATCAATCTCTATTGACAATCTTGATAAAGATCTTGTTGAAAAAGAAAAAGTTATATACCGTGAACAACTTAAATCTGCTAATAAACCTGATGAAATAATAGAAAAAATTGTTGATGGAAAAGTTAATAAATTTTACGAAGAAGTCTGTCTTCTTGAACAGTTTTTTGTAATGGATAATAAGATTAAAATCAAAAATTATCTTGATAGTTTTAATAAAAAAAGTGGTTTGAATTTCAAAATCTTAGATTTTGAGATATATAAATTACCACAATAATAACTGCTTTGAAAAAATTTAAATATAAACACATTATGCTTAAACTCTCCGGTGAAGCTTTAATGGGTGATAAAGAGTTTGGTATTGATTTAAATACTATTAATGCCATAACTGATCAGATAATTTATGTTATAAAAAAGGGAATTAAACTATCAATCGTAGTTGGAGGTGGAAATATTTTTAGAGGAATATCTGCCTCGTCAGAAGGAATGGACAGATCCTCAGCTGACTACACTGGCATGATGGCAACTGTGATTAATTCATTAATTCTTCAAAATTCAATTGAACAAAAAGGTATCGATACTAGAGTGCAATCAGCAATAAAAATTGAAAATGTTTGTGAATCCTATATAAGGAGGAAAGCCATAAGGCATATTCAAAAAAATAGAATTGTGATTTTTGCAGCCGGCACAGGTAATCCATATTTCACTACAGATACAGCAGCAGCACTTAGAGCCTCCGAAATGAAATGTGATATACTCTTAAAAGCTACAAAAGTAGATGGTATTTACGATTCAGATCCAAAAAAAAATAAAAATGCTAAAAAATTATATGACCTGAGTTATGATTATGTTATTAATAATGATTTAAGAATAATGGATACAGCATCAATTTCACTAGCTAGAGAAAATAAAATACCTGTCTTAGTTTTCTCAATCAAGGAAAGTAATTCTTTAAAAGAAATTGTCAATGGAGAAGGAAATTTCACCCTTATTCAATGATGAGCATAGAATTTAAAATCTTTGAAGAAAAAATGGATAAATCCTTAAAAGCATTAGGAAGAGAATTTATGGGTTTAAGGTCGGGCCGTGCTTCTCCATCATTATTAGAACCAATTTCAGTTGAAGCGTATGGAGGAAAAGTTCCTATTAATCAGGTTGGGAATATAAGTGTTCCGGAATCAAGACTTATTACAGTTCAGGTTTGGGATGAAACTCTGATTCAGTCTGTTGAGAAAGCTATCAGAAATTCAGATTTAGGTTTAAACCCAATGATAGAGGGAAATATAATTAGAGTTCCAATACCTGAGTTATCTGAGGAAAGAAGGTTGGAAATGGTTAAGATTGCATCAAAATATGCGGAAGATTCAAAAATTACAATAAGAAATATAAGAAGAGATGCAATGGACATGATTAAGAGTGAAGAAAAGGAAAAAAATATCTCAAAGGATGATTCATTCCAATTTTCAGAAAGTATGCAGAAAATAACAGATAAATACATAGAAAAGATTGACATCTTATTTCAAGATAAGGAAAAGGATATTCTAAAAGTTTGATGTCTTTAGATAAGAATTTCAAAAAAAGTTTGCCAAAACATGTAGCTTTTATAATGGACGGAAATAGACGTTGGGCGAAAAAAAAAAAATTAAAAATAATCGATGGTCATAAAAAAGGTTCTGAAGTAGTCAAAAGAATTGTAAAGAAATCATTAGAGCTTCAGATAAAATACTTAACTTTTTTTAGCTTTTCTACAGAAAATTGGAATAGAAGTAGTGATGAAATACTAAATTTACAAACTTTGCTAAATATTTATTTGGACTCTGAAGAAGAGAGATTTATAAAAAAAAAAATTAAATTTTCATTTATTGGAGATATAGAAAAGTTTGATGAAAATATAAAAAATAAACTAAACAAATTAAAATTACTCACACATTCTTTCAAGAATTTAAATTTTACCTTAGCTTTAAGCTATGGCTCTAGAAATGAAATTGTTGAGGCAATTAATAAAATAAAAAAAAAGCAAAAATTAATAAGTGAAAGTGATATAACTAATCACCTTATGACTAGTTCAATACCTGATCCAGACTTAGTAATAAGAACTTCTGGAGAAATGAGATTATCAAACTTTTTACTTTGGCAAGCAGCTTATGCTGAATTATATTTTACTAAAACCCTTTGGCCAGAATTTAACTCTCAAAAGTACTTACGTGCTCTAAGAAATTACGTTAATAGAAAAAGAAGGTTCGGTGGTGATTAAAAACAATAATTTAAAATTAAGAATTTTATCATCAATTTTTTTAATTTTAATTCTTCTTATATTAACAAATATAAATATTTTTTTTTTCTTCTTATTTTCTCAGATTCTGATGTTTTTAGCTAATTGGGAATCGTTAAGATTGTTAAATTATAGAAAACTAATAAATAGTGGGAAGACTAACTTGATGCTTTCTCGAACAAAAGTATCATTTCATGATTTTTTAATTATTCTATCGATAAATT
>MDTG01276905.1_pt1 | contig 21620 bp, 16 predicted proteins | sample 811421 | NCBI WGS metagenome assembly MDTG01 (sample SAMN05326645, study PRJNA326480) | marine metagenome | isolation source: seawater | place: Pacific Ocean: South East | collected 2011 | reverse complement strand
TCCCCAGGCGCTCTTGAACAACGAGTTGGAGAAAAGGGGGTCAAGGTTCGGGAAGCTGGGACTCCGCCGTTGTCAAAACCAATCGTAACGGGCATATTCCGGATTCATGAAGGTGATTGGAATCCTGGGGGCCCTATGGGCCACACTCGGCACCTTCGCCCTCATCGGAAGTGCCATCTGGCGCCTCTCCTTCCGCACTCTCGAGGCCCTTGAGAGCGGTCTTGGGATCTTTCAGTGGACCACCCTCGGAGGGTGGATTGTCTTCATGGCCTACTGCGAGGGCTACAAGGGATTCCAAAAGAGCTTCTCTCCACGCACAGCCGCCCGCACGCACCACCTCATCACCTCGCCGAACCTTCTCAACGCGTTGCTCGCGCCTCTCTTCGTGATGGGCTACTTTCACGCTGATCGCCGAACCAAGATTGTGGCCTATACCCTGACTTTTGGCATCGCGATCCTCGTGTTCTTCATCCGCTACCTGCCCCAGCCCTGGCGGGGAATCGTAGATGCTGGAGTTGTGGTTGGACTGAGCTGGGGCCTCATTTCACTGGCGATCTTCATCGCCCGGGCTCTGGCCAGCGGAAAAACCGATACCTCGCCCTGTGTCCCCGACCCAGCCCGGTAAACTTTGGCGCCACTTGGCTCGAACGCCCGCTCCCGGGCTGCCCGGGAAGGCCCCCCGAGGTCCGTCCGGCAGACAAGGGCATTCGAGAGGCCAGCCGGGACCAACCCGTGGGAAATATAGTGCGCACGAGAGGACTCGAACCTCCACGGCCGCGATGGCCACTAGATCCTGAATCTAGCGCGTCTACCAATTCCGCCACGTGCGCTGGGAAATCGGGGCGGCAGAGAAGCACCGGGAGAACCTGAATGCAATGCCTTTTGCACAATCCTGTGCCCGGGTGCCGTTTCGACGTTGCAAACTGGCGCAAAGAACTAACGATTCCCCACATGCAGACGAGACTTCCCTCCCTCGGTCCCCTCCTCCTCGTCCTCCTCGCAGGACTCCTACCCCCTCTTTCAGCCCGACCCGAACGAGTCGAACCGGTAGGCTGGGCCCACGAGGATAGCGACATCGCCGTCGACCGGGACGTACGCTTTGGGGCACTCACGAATGGTCTGCGCTACGCCATCCGCAGAAATGCCGAACCGCCGGGACGCGTTTCACTCCGTCTTCATTTCGATGCTGGATCCCTGCATGAGGATGATGACCAGCGGGGAGTCGCCCACTTCCTCGAACACATGGTCTTTAATGGCAGCAAGAACTTTCCCGACGTGGAAAACCTGCTGGGCCGCATGCAGCGTCTCGGGATCGCATTCGGGGCTCACGCCAACGCCTACACCTCCTTCGACGAGACAGTTTACATGCTCGACCTCCCAAATCTCAAGGAAGACACCCTTGAACTCGCCTTCGACGTTATGCGTGACTTCGGGGATGGCGCCCTGCTGGCTGCCGGGGAAATCGAAAAGGAGCGCGGCGTCATTCTTTCTGAGAAGCGCTCGCGCGACTCGGTCGAGATGCGTCTGATGGAGAAGCAGTTCAACTTCCTGCTTCCCGATTCCCTGATTACCCACCGCTTCCCGATCGGAACAGAGGAGGTCATCAAGAATGCCAAGCGCGACCGCTTCACAGCCTTCTACTCCGACTACTACATCCCCCGCAAGATGACCTTCGTGGTGGTGGGGGACGTTGATCCGGACGAATATGAGGACCGCATCGTGGAAGCCTTCGCCTCCATGAAAAACCCTCCAGAAGCCGGGGCCGAGCCCAGGATGGGGGATATCCCAGTGGGATTCAAATTTCAGGCCGCGGTCTTCTCCGACAAAGAGGTGAAAAGCGACGAGCTCTCCCTTGGATTCGTGCAGAGGTATGAATCCAAGCCGGACAGAACTGCCACCCGAATCGAACGCATGCCCCTCAGCGTGGCGAACTCGATCATCGGCCGTCGCTTTGACGTTCTTGCCAAGAAGGAGGGGTCTCCCATCGCATCCGGGCGGGCCGGCCGCTTCGAATGGTTCAATGCCATTGAGTTCGGCTCAATCGATGTTACCCCGGTGGAAGGCAGGTGGAAGGAGTCCGTTGCCGTCATGGAGCAGGAGCTGCGCCGTGCGCTTGAGCACGGCTTCACCCAGGGAGAACTCGATGAAATCAAGGCCCATATCCGCAACGGGGCCGAACAGGCCGTCAAGAGCGCCGACACCCGCCAGTCTCCATCCCTCGCCATGGGGTTGATCAGCAGTATCAACAGCAGACGGGTCTTCACGCACCCGGTGGAGTCCCTCCGCATCACCGGGCTGGCTCTCGAAGCCCTTACTCTGGAGAAGTGTCATGACGCCCTGCAGAGTTTCTGGAAAGACAGGGATCTCACCATTACTCTCACGACCAAGGTCGCTCCGGCTGACGGGAAAAAAGTCCTCACCGCCCTGTATCAGGAAAGCCGTGTCCAAGAAGTCACTCCACCCGAGAAGAAAGCCGCACTTCAATTTGCCTACAGCGACTTTGGCAAGGCTGGCACGGTGACCTCGCGAAGGAAGATTGAGGACCTTGGCATCACCCAGCTTACCCTCTCAAACAATGTCCGCGTAAACCTGAAGAGCACCGACTTCCAGAAAAACTCAATCAGCACCCACGCCCGTTTTGGAAATGGCAAGTTGAGCCAACCCGCTGATAAGCCCAACCTCGACCTCTTCGCTGGCATGCTCATGAATGCAGGCGGGCTGGGTAAGCACAGCACCGACGACCTGAAGCGCATTACGGCCGGCCGCAATGTCGGAGCGGAGATGGGAATCGAAGACGACTCCTTCACCATGAGCGGAGGGACCACCGCCGAGGACCTTGAGCTCCAACTGCAGCTACTCTGCGCCGGTCTCACAGACCCGGGCTACCGGGAAGAGGCGCTCCGACAGTTCCGTAAGATGCTTCCCATGCTGGAGTCCCAGCTGAAGTTCACCATGGGGGGAGCGATGGCGGACATGCAGGAGTGGTCCCGTGGCGGTGATGGCCGGTTCGCCAAGCCAGACGCGGCCATCCTCGCCGGCTACTCCGCCAGGGACGTGAAGGGCTGGCTTGGTGACGAGCTTGCATCATCCTACCTTGAGCTCAGCGTGGTGGGTGACTTCAACATCGATGAGGTAATCCCACTGCTCCTGAAGACCGTGGGAGCGCTCCCTAACCGATCCAGCACCCGGCCATCCCTGAGTGAGGAGCGGAAACTGAACCTGCCCGCGCTCCCGGCAACCAGACAGTTTACCTACACTTCCAAGATCCCGCAGGCCGCCTCGATGGTGGGCTGGCGTATCCCTTCGGTAACCGAGGATATCCGGGAGCTGAGGCGCCTGAACGTTCTGGCCTCAATTCTTGACGACCGGCTTCGGACCAAGCTTCGCGAGGAACTAGGTGCTACCTACAGCCCACAGGCCCACGCAAATGCCAGTATGGTATTCAATTACGGTAACCTTACGGCCATGTCGATTGGGGCACCCGCCGACGTTACGAAAGTGACCAGGATCATCCACCAGATGGGGCTGGAGCTCGGCGCGAAGGGAACGACTCAGGACGAACTTGACCGAGCCCTGAAGCCCCTCCTGTCCAATCTCGAGAAGACCCTCCGCAATAACGGATACTGGCTGAATACCGTGATGGCCCAGAGTCAGGCCGAGCCTTACCGACTCGAATGGGCCCGGGGCCGCGATGCGGACTATGGATCAATCAAGCTTGGCGAGATCAATGCCCTTGCGGCTAAATACCTCGTGAAGGACAACGCCGCGCAGGTTACTATCCTCCCTGAGAAGGGCCCGGCAGAAAAACAGGAGCGGGGCGGCGGGGAACAGTAGGCCCGAGGGCAACCACCGGAGCGAGGCCGCCCGGCAAGACGCGGACTACAGCCCCTTGTCAGTCACTGCCCCCTCGCTTGCCGAGGTAACCCTGGCAGCAAACTTGGCCAGAACACCACGCCGATAGTGCGGCTCGGGCTGGGTCCATTTTTCTCTGCGCTTGGATAGTTCCTCATCTGTGAGGCTGACGCTGATCTGGTTGGCGACGGCATCGATCGTAATCTGGTCTCCCTCTTCCAGCAGCCCAATCGGACCACCCTCAAAGGCTTCGGGCGTAATATGACCAACTACGAATCCATGGCTTCCACCAGAGAAACGACCGTCGGTAATGAGAGCGACGCTATCCCCAAGGCCACGACCCATAACCGCCGCTGTAGGGCCGAGCATCTCACGCATGCCCGGTCCTCCCTTCGGTCCCTCACGTCGAATGACGATAACGTCACCTGCAATGATTTCTCCATCAAGGATCGCCTGCATTCCACTTTCCTCGGACTCGAAGACCCGGGCCCGTCCCGTGAAGGCCTGACCTTCCTTTCCGGAAATCTTGGCGACCGAGCCCCCGGGAGCCAAGTTGCCGTACAGGATCCGCAAATGGCTATCGGCCTTGATAGGATTGTCCAGTGGGCGGATAATCACCTGATCATCAGGATACTCGATATCCGAATTGGCCAGGTTCTCTGCCATTGTCCGGCCGGTTACGGTCAGACAGTCCCCGTGCAGCAAGCCTCCCTCGAGAAGCATCTTCATGAGGGGGACCGTGCCGCCGATATCAACGAGGGGAGCCATCTCAAACTTTCCACTCGGCTTGAGATCGGCCACCACCGGAACTCTTTTCCCGATTTCCGTGAAATCATCAATACTCAAGTTCACCTCTGCCGCATGTGCCATCGCAAGGAGGTGAAGGACAGCGTTGGTTGAGCCCCCCAGCGCGATGACAAGGGTGATTGCATTCTCGAAGGACTTCCGGGTCATGATTTGTCGGGGAGTAATTCCCTTCTCCAGCATGGCGAGCACAGCAGCACCTGCATCGAAACAATCGCGCATCTTGTCCTCTCCCACAGCAGCCTGCGCTGAACTGTTTGGAAGACTCATGCCAAGAGCCTCAATGGCACTGGCCATGGTGTTCGCGGTATACATCCCTCCGCACGAACCCTCTCCCGGGATGGCACTCTCTTCAACCGCTTGAAGATCCTCATCGGAATATTCCCCACTGGCATGTTTGCCAACCGCTTCAAAGACCGAGACGATATCCAACGATTTTTTTTCACCTTGGACGACCGAACACCCTGGAAGGATTGTGCCACCATAGACAAAGATCGAGGGACGGTTAAGTCGTGCCATGCCGATCACGCAGCCCGGCATGTTCTTATCACACCCGCCAATGGTGATCACCCCATCCATTCCCTCACAACCAACTACGGTTTCGATTGAGTCTGCAATAACCTCCCTGCTTACGAGGGAATACTTCATGCCTTCGGTTCCCATGGAAATTCCGTCCGAGATCGTGATGGTGTTGAAGATGACTGCTTTCCCCCCGGCAGCATCTATGCCTTTTGCGGACTCGCGGGACAGCCGGTCGATATGCATGTTACACGGGGTCACCTGACTCCACGTGGAAGCTACGCCGACGAGCGGCTTGTTGAAGTCCTCCCTCTTGAAGCCAACCGGATAGAGCATCGCACGGCTGGGTGCCCTATCCGGGCCATCCAACACCCGGGATGAATACTTGCGCTTGGCGTCCTCGCTCATGGGCGGGACTTTTCCAGACCATGAGCAGGCGTCAAGGTAGGAGCGCGGGATCTCCAAACCCAGCTTTCCTCCTTCGGGGGGCGTCCTCCCGAATTGTCCAGTCCCGAACCGGGGGGTGACGGCACGCTCGGGCAGTCCGGCACTGGCGCGGTCCAGTTTCAACCGGCCCGTCCTTGCCTTTCTTTCCAGGATGGCATAAGGGCCCTCCCAGAAAGACCAGAAAATGAGCAATCATCGTGTCCTTGTCGCGGATCCCATCAGCGAGCATGGGGTCGCCCTTCTCAACGACCACCCAGAAATTACCGCCGACTTTATTCCTGATCTCGGCGCCCAGCCGGACAGGCTGCTGGAGATCATAGGGGACTATGATGCTCTCATCGTGCGCTCCCAGACCAAGCCGAATGCGGAAGTTATCGGGAAGGGAACCAAGCTTCGAGCCATCGGCCGGGCCGGGGTCGGGGTCGACAATATCGACCGCGAGGCTGCCAGTGCCCACGGGGTCATCGTAATGAATACGCCTACCGGCAACACGATTTCCACGGCCGAACACGCCTTTACCCTCATGCTGGCCACCGCTCGTAACATCGCCCCAGCCCATGCCGAGGTCCTCACGGGAAGCTTCAAGGCCGCCCGAAAAGCTTATGCCGGCATAGAACTTAATGGCAAACGCCTCGCCGTGATCGGCATGGGGCGCATCGGTAGCGAGTTCGCCAGGCGGGCGCAGGCTTTCAACATGAAGGTTGTGGCCTTTGATCCATTCCTTACCCAGTCGCGGGCCGACGAGCTCAAGGTGGAGCTCGCGGAGTCACCCGATGCCGCACTGGAAAAGGCGGATGTAGTCACCCTGCACGTTCCTCTTACCGAAGATACGAGGCACATCATCAACGCCACGCGTCTCGGCCTGATGAACAAGGGCGCCCTCGTAGTGAATTGCGCTCGGGGCGGACTCATCGATGAAGCTGCTCTCCAGGCAGCAATCGAGGAGGGGCACATTGCCGGGTGTGCACTCGACGTCTACGAGAACGAGCCTCCGGAAGCGAGCCATCCTCTTTTCGCTCTCTCCCGACACGCCACCTTCACTCCGCATCTGGGCGCTTCCACCGCCGAAGCTCAGGAAAATGTTGGAATTCAGGTCGCTGAGCAGATTCGTGATTTCCTCACCACCGGGGAGATCCGGAACGCCATCAACATGCCGTCCCTTGATGCAGCCGCCCTCGCGGAACTCGGCCCCTACCTCGATCTCGCCACGGCTCTCGGCAAGGTTCTCGCCCGGCTCGGGCCGGCCAGCCCCGACTCCCTTCGGGTCTCCTACCATGGACCGCTGGCCGGGAAGGACACCGGCCTTGTTTCCCGTCACCTCCTTACTGCTCTCCTCGCTGCTCACTGCAACGAGGGCCAGGTAAACATCGTGAACGCCCCCGCAGTGGCCAAGAGCATGGGGCTCGACCTCACCGAGTCCACGATAAGTGCGGCCACTGAGTTTTCCGAACTCCTCGTCGCGGAGCTCACCAAGGGAGATACTAAATATCGACTGGCCGGAACCATCATAGGCAAAACACCCCGAATTGTTGAAATCGACCGCTTGTTCGTCGACACTGCCATTAACGGCAATTTTCTGATCGTCTCCAACGATGACAGTCCCGGGATTGTCGGGGCTCTGGGCACGGCCCTCGCGGAAGCAGGCGTCAATATCGCCAACATGTCGCTGGCCCGAAACAAGACCGAAGGTAACGCCCTGACCATTATCGAAATTGACGACCCACTCAGTAGTGAGGTCATGGAAACCGTAAGGGCCCTCGCCGGTATCCGTTCCGCCACCGGGGTGACCCTCTAGCGGCGGTTGAACCTGGCCATCTCACGCTCAGCCTCGCGCATTTCAACCCGCTTTTTCAGATCCTGTCTCTGATCCGAGTAGCTCTTCCCCTTGCCTAGGCCAAATTCCACCTTGACCCGTCGTCCCTTGAAGTAAAGGCGGAGACAGGGGAGGGTGTAGCCCTTTTCGTCCGCTGCCTGCGCCACCTTGAGAATCTCGGCCCGGTGGAGGAGGAGCTTCCGCGGGCGCTTGGGGGTGTGCTGGAAGTATTCTCCAGCTGTCTGCCACGGCTGGATATCACATCCGTAGAGGAAGGCTTCCTGCCTTTCTATGCGAACGAAAGCGTCCGAGATATTAACTTTTCCCTCGCGGATGGACTTCACCTCGGTCCCCCGCAGCTGGATCCCGGCTTCGTAACTTTCCGAGATATGATAATCGCGACGGGCCTTTTTATTGGTAGCTACGTCGCGATTCTTGGCCATGGCCGTTTCCCGAGCGGGCCGGGACACAGTCTCAGCTCGTCGGTTCTTCCGCCAGCTTGACTTTGCCCTCGATGATTTCCGTAAGCGCGATGTCTGCGGCCCCCATGCTGGGCACGGTGTCAATCAAGGGGGCGCGGCCGGTATTCAGCTGCTGGACCCGCTTGGAGACCATGTTGATCAGAATCTGGGGATCGGGAACTATTTCTGCTGCCTGCTCGACGAGATCGCTTTTCATGGGAGTGCGAGAAGACCCTGGCGTTGGAGACGGCTGCTCAAAGGGGATAACGTTATCAGCCTCCATCCGTGGGGTCCGGTTCATAAAAAGGAATAAGAACAGAGGCACTTTTTGCCTCGGAGGCCTGCACCAATCATGATTGGGGATTTCATTCAAGAAATTTTGCGCCGTCACCCGCAATTACCAGGTCCGGGATCAGGGTCCGGCAACCGTTGCATAGTTCTTTCTCCCCGTGCCATCTGAACTTTTACCTCTGCATCGGGTAGAATATCATTAAAAGTAAAATAACCCAGCTCCCTTGGCACATTTCTTCCCTGCTCCTGCCCTGCTCCTTCCCGACTGCTGGCTTAGGCGTGTTCCTCCCTCCTGATCAGCTCGCCAAGCAAGATGGGGAGAAATTCCGCAACAAGGCTCGGGCACAGGAGAAGCCTGATACAAAAAGATCGCAGTCCAAGACCCGCGCAGCTTGAGGCGAGCAAGCTGGATTTCCCTGCCTTTCAGGCTCACTTCTGACGAAACCAATTCGGTTTCGCCAGGGTGACCCACCCAAGCCATCGCAATTCCAGGCGTCCTCCCGGGGCTGGCGAAAGAAAAACTGAACGCTTCACCCGGTTAATTACCCGGAGCCAGGGCCAGATTTGCAGGAGCAACCCGGCAACTGGAACGAACAGCAATAAGGTCCCCGCAATACCCCCACCCGGGGGTTGACGTCCATAGGGCGGTATTCGGGAAAAAAGGAGGGCAGCGGGCGCATGCCAAGAACTCTCCCTGCTGCTACCAGCCTGTTGACCGTTCACCTCCCTGCTGATTTTAACCCTGCTCAGGACGCTCTCCTGCTTACAAGAGGCTGATCCCTGCTCGTTTGAGAATAAGCACCAACCCCAGGAACAGCATCACGGTCATCACACAGTTGGCCACCAGCGCGATCCCGAACCCCCATCCGCTTCGCAGCATCCATGGCAAAACCAGGAACATCGGCAGGGTAGGCAAGACGAACCAGAAGGTGTTCTCCGCGTGGTTGGCAATGCTCTTGGCATCCTGCTTTTCCGCATGCATCCAGATCATGGCCAGCAGGGAGGTGAGAGGCAGCGCAATCAGGAGAGCTGAGAGGCGGTCGCTGAAGAGCTGGATCTTGGTCACGAAGAGGATTACGAAGGCCGTAAGAATGAGCTTTGCAACATCCAGGCCCGAAAAGCTGACTACTTGATCCCACTGAACTTTACTCATGTGCGGCTTGCGGTTGCTGAAGCCTGAGCGTGCACGTTATGGTGCGTCATGCAAGACCTCCGCCTCCTCCTGCCTGCCAGCCTGCTGCTCAGCTCCTGTTTCCCGGGTCAGGGACCCGAAAGCACCGTCACCCGGGAACCTGCAGGCCCACCTCCCGTTTTACAGGAACCTCACCAATCCCACCTTCCAGGCATAATCGCCCTGAACCGGACTCAGCAGCGGGCTGTTGGAATGAAAATCTGGCAGAACGAATCAGGCGGGAAAGTGGACGGACTGACCCACTGGAACGAGGGCGAGGAGTTTCCCTCCCTCGGAATTGGTCATTTCATATGGTATCCTCGAGGGTTTGACGGACGCTGGACCGAGACATGGCCCGAATTCATCCGGTTCGCCCGGATCCGGGGGGTCCGGGGAATTCCCCCCACTGCCCTCCTTCCCGCTTGTCCCTGGGCCAATCGTCAGGCATTCCAGCGGGATTTCAATGCCGCTGCCCTCTCCGGGCTGCGCAGCTGGCTGGCCGCTAACGTTGATCTCCAGACCGAGTTCATCATGGCGAAGTCGCGAGCCGCCCTGCCCAGGATCATGGCAGCCGCTCCCGCCATCCATCGGACGCGGATTAGAGCTAACTATGACAGAGTGTCGACCACTCCTAACGGAGCGTATGCTCTCATCGATTATGTGAATTTCAAGGGCGACGGCACCAATCCGCGGGAACGGTACAAGGATCAGGGCTGGGGACTCATGTGGGTTCTCATGGACATGCAGGACGGCCCTGCGGGCCAGGCTGCCGCAAGGGAATTTTCCGCAGCCGCCAAGCGGCGCCTTGACCTCCGGGTCCGGAACTCACCTCCAGCCCGCGGCGAGAGGCGCTGGACGGTGGGCTGGCATAACCGCTGCGACACCTACGCACAGGAGCTCTAGGGCACCCAAGGCTGGCCTCCAGCCCAAACCAACGTTCCCATGCCCTCGGAACTTAAGTCTCCTGTCCTTTCATTGGTTTTGACTTATCCAGGCCTCTCCCCGATCTTCCTCCCCCGCTCACAACAAGATTTCCCGATGGCCAGCGAAACAACTCTCATTCTCTTCAAGCCTGACTGTGTCCAGAAAGGCCTCACAGGTATCGTTCTCGACCGCTATCTCCAGGCGGGCTTCCGCATCCGCGGGCTTAAGATGCTCCAAGCTACGGACGAACTGCTCGATGAACACTACGCCCACATTGCCGGCCTCCCATTTTTCCCCTCGGTCCAATCGTTTATGAAGGAAGCTCCCATAGTGGCGCTGGCCCTCGAGGGCGAGAACGTGATCAGTCGCGTTCGTGACATTCTCGGACCTACCGACTCAAATGAGGCTGCCGCAGGCACGATTCGCGGTGACTTCGGCGCCAAGGATAGCGATTCCAAGATGCGCAACATCTGTCACGCATCGGACAGCTCCGATGCCGCCAAGGCCGAACTAAAGCGCTTCTTCGGAGAGGGCGAGATCTTCGGGTAGACTCTCCCCCTGCACGCTTCGCCCTCCAAAGGGCCAACCTCTGGCGCAGGCCCGCCTCTACGAAGGCCAAGGCTTCTGCAGGGCTACCAGGAACGGGCCGTCCCTTGATTCCTCACGTCCTGACATGGTAAGGGCGGCTCCATCGGACTTTCGTGTTTCGGCGAATCGCAGCACTGCTCCCGCCTCCTCCGCTCCCCCTTCGTGGCCTCGGTAGCAAACCACGGTCAGGATTCCCCCCTTTCTCAGCAGTGCCCATGCCGAACCCAGGCCGCGCACCGTTTCATCCAAGGTGGTCCTGCACACACGGTCACTGCCCGGAAGGTATCCCAGATTGAACATGACCGCGGCAATTGGATCAGTTGCATATCGGTCGAGTTCCCCATGACTCTTACACACGAGACGAACTCGATCAGCTTCAATATTACCTTTGCTCAACCTCATCCGGGTTGCCGCGAGGGCCGCTTCCTGGATGTCGAAGGCAAGCACACGTCCTTGCGGGCCAACCAACCGGGCAAGAAAGAGGGTATCATGTCCGTTCCCGGCCGTAGCATCGACCACCGTTTCGCCCGTCTGCACCACCCCATGAACGGCCTGGTGCGCCTGCTCCGTTATCCGCATGCCGGCTAGGTTACACCGCCAGGCTGCGCACGTCCAAATCCTCTTCGATTCCAGTGCCCTCGCTCAGGTGGGCAGCCAGCCTTTCAGCCGCGCCCGGGGCATAGAGAACCCCCTTGGATCCCAGCCCGTTAAAAATGGCCAGATTCTGGTCCTGTGGATGCCTTCCAATGACTGGCCGGCTCTGCCTCACAATCGGGCGTACTCCCGCCACGTGCTCCACCACCTCGCAGGGAAAATTGGTAAGCGAGCGGATAAGAGCCTCGATTTCTTGGCGTCCCGCATCCGTGATCCGGTCCGTCAGGTCATCCCAGCGATAGGTGGACCCAGCCCGGAAAAGCCCTCCTCCAAGCGGAATGAGCCATCCGTTGCGACTCACCACCTGATCCTCAGGAAGTCCGGGAATTCGTACTGTGAGCAGTTCACCCTTTGCCCTCCGTTCGGGGAGAAAATCAAAGGGCCCTGCTTCTAGGCCGGCGGCACCCGCACACAGGGCGGTCACCCCACCACCCCGAAGCGGTTCAACGAGATTCACTTCCACTTCGTTAACCAGACCTTCCTGCCTGAAGAAGCTCCTGGAGGCTTCAAGAAACCGGTGCGTATCCAGCCACCCCCCGGCCTTCCAGATCACTCCGCCGTGGGGCGCAAGATAGGGGGAATTCCCCCCTGCGAGCATTCCCCCCACCCAGGGCTGCACGACCTCCCGCTTGGATTCCAGCCGCCGGGGCTCCTCCCCGTCACTAAAAAGCCTTACGATCGGTACTTCATGGAAAAGCTTCTCCCCGAGGATACCCTCCACGTCACGGTAGAAACTCATCGCCTCACCAAGAAACTCCTCCAGCCGCCAGCTCGGGTTGAGACTCCGGCCAGTCACCGGAGTCAGAAGGCCAGCCGAAATTGAAGACGTACTGCGCCGGCTCTCGCTGTGAAGGAGACGGAACTCCCTGCCCCGGCCCCAGAGTCTCCAGGCAAGGCAGGTTCCCGCGAGTCCCTGGCCAACGATGATCACTTCGGAAGACATGAACCTTTTCTTGTTAATCCGGCATCTGGTTCATCGCCATTTCTTCCATCCGGTCCAAAGCCGTTTCACGTCACAGGGGCCAGAACAGAGGAATCAGCAGGCAGGCCAGGACCCCCACCCCGATGTTGAGCGGCATTCCAAAGGTCACGAAGTCCTTGTAGGTGTAACCACCGGGCCCATAAACCAGCAGGTTGGTCTGGTATCCCATCGGCGTGGCCATCGCCGTTGAGGCGGCAAAGGCCACAGCCATGATAAAGGGCTCCGGATTACAACCCAGCTTGGCTGCCAGTTCAATGCCGAGCGGAGCGCAGAGAACCGCAGCTGGCTTGTTCAGGATGAGCAGACTCAGGGCTGCCGCCATGAAGTAAAATACCCAGAGGGTAGCATGTTTACCCCATTCCCCGATTACCGCATGCATTTCGTTTGCCGCGAGGTCGAGGGCCCCCGTCTTGTCCATGGCGTTACCCAGCGCAATCATGCCGGCAATCAGGACAAGCACTGGCCAGTCAATGGCCCGGTAGGCGTCGCGGGCCGTGAGGACCTTTGTCAGGACAAGAAAAGCCGCACCCCCCAGTGCGAGCACACTGATTGGGGCAATGCTTGCTGCAGCGAGAACAACCACCGCGAGAATCGTTCCCAGCGCAAGGGGCGCCTTATGGCTCTCGATGACTTTATCGTGCACTCCTTCCAACAGGATGAACTCGTTCCTGCTCCGCAGGTTTTCCAGCGACTCCGTCGTGCCACGCACGAGGAGGATGTCACCCATGCGCAGTTCCAGGTCTGCAATATCCCGCTGGTGGTGACGGCCCCGCCGCTGAAGAGCAAAGACCGAGACATCAAACTGCTTCCGCAGGCCGAGGTCCCGACAACTCTGGCCAATAAACGGAGACTCTGGAGCGACCATGAGTTCGAAGAGTGTCATTTCCACCCTCTTCACCTCGGCGGCGTCCTCCTGCAGGTCCGGCGAGATACTGATGGAATGCTGGCGGTCCAGCTCGAGGATCCTGTTCAGGTCCCCTCGAACAAGGAGGATGTCATTCAGCTCGAGTGGCATTCCCTTGTCCAACCGCTGTACCCGGTCCCCCCGGATAAGCTCCGCCACTTTCATGCCAGCTCCCGCCAGCGGGGTCTCTGCCAGCTTTTTCCCGATGAAATCTGAGTCCACCCCGATCCGCACCTGGGTGATATATTCCTTGGCGTCGTCGGCCGACAGCGTGGACGCAATGGTCGTGTGATTGGGCAGCATGCGCCACGAGAAAGCCAGCAGGTAGGCCATCCCGACTACCACGATAGCCAACCCCACCCCGGCAAATTCGAACATCCCGATCTCAAAATCTACTTCGCCTGCGTAAGAAGCGATCAGGATATTCGAGGACGTTCCAATCAAAGTGCAGCTTCCTCCCAGCATCGAAGCGAAGGAAATCGGCATGAGGAACTTTGAAGGACTGGCCCCGATCCGGGCGCACACCGTAAGGACGGCCGGGATGAAGACCACCACCACTGGGGTGTTGTTGATGAAGGCCGACATGAAGCACACCGTAGCGAGCGAAAAGACCATGAAGCGAAGCGGGCTCCCCCGGGAAAAGTCGGTCAACTTTCCGCCCAGCGCAGCGACCAGACCACTCCGCATCAGGGCCGCACTGAGGACGAACATCGCCGCAATGGTGACGAGGGCTTCGTTACTGAATCCAAGCAGGAGCTCCTTGGGCTGTAAAATTCCCAGCAGGCCAAGGGCCACCATGATCAGTAACCCAACGATGTCCGTTCGCACCCTGTCGGTAACAAAGAGGACCACCGTGAGCGCAAGCATCACGTAGACCACTGTGATTTCCCAAGTCATCGCTACGAGCAGAGGAATGCACCGACCCGCAGACCCGGTCAACCCCGGGAATCATCAAGTCATGCAAACAGGCGTTCCTAGATCGTGAAATTAGGGCTCTGGCTCAGAAAGGTCCTCGGATTGTCAAAGATCACCTTGTGGATCAGGTCGGCGGTGTGGTGCCGCTTCTTCATCTCCAGTGCGCACTTCACAACCGCAAGGGGGTCTGAGATACCCCAGTCGCACGCTGAGTTCATCCAGATCCGCTCCGTTCCGAAATTTTCCAGGATATCAATAGCCCTCCCCGGCGTGCACTTTGATTCGGGGTAGAGTGTCATTCCTGCCCAGAAACCCGCATCGAGAGCAATGGCAGCGGTATGCTCTTCCACATGGTCGATGACAACGCGGTCCGGAGAGACCCCGGCGTTCTTTATCGCATCTACGATCAGGCGGGTCCCCTTGAGCTTGTCCTCGAGGTGAGGCGTGTGAACGAGGATGGGCAGGTCCCGCTCCTGCGCCAACGAAATATGCTCCTCCAGAATCGTGTGCTCGTTGCGCGTGTTCTTGTTCAAACCGATCTCCCCGATTCCCAGCACAGTCGGCTGATCGAGAAAGTCCGGGATGATAGAGAGTACTTCCCGTCCGAATACAACGTCGTCGGCTTCCTTGGGATTGATACAGAGCCAGGTGAAATGGGGGATACCGAACTTGGCTGCGCGCGCCGGCTCAACCTGAGTGAGCTGACGAAAGTAATCCCGGAATCCCTCCACTGAGCCCCGGTCGAATCCGGCCCAGAATGCAGGTTCGCAGAGGGCTTGGCACCCTGCCTGCGCGATCTTCTCGTAGTCGTCGGTAGTCCGACTGACCATGTGAGCGTGTGGTTCAATATACTGCATGGGGTGATCCTCGTTACCTGCCGATTACTTCCCGCTCTCCTGCGGCGCCCCGTAGGCAAACTGGATTTCTACCTTCTCCGACGGTTCCGTCGAGTGATCCGAGAGAGAATCGAGGACAGCCTTAGCACGGGGTTCGCTACCCGGGCTCAACATGGCCTCCAGCGCCCTGAGGAAGGCCGGGTGCCTAAAATCCGCCTCGCCTTCATGCCGGTCCACTCGGTCAAGAAAGGCTGCAATATCGATGAGCTTGTAACGGGCATCCATGAAATAGAGGTCGAGGATGTCTTTCTTGTTGGGCATGAGGTCAATGTAGGGTTCTCCCCGTCATTCTGAAGAAGGAATTTAGGATAAAATCTGCTGGCCCAAATTTGACCAGCAGGGAATACAGGTCCCCGCATGGAAACACGTGACCTCGGACCGCAACCACTCGATCGAATGATGGAGGCATGGGGCCTGACCAACACCGACCTCGTCACAACTTCACCCGAACAGCTCACCCATAAACAGATGAGGCGAGCCCGTTCAGGGCGACAACTCACGCTGAAAATGATGATGAAGGTCAATCGAACCTTCAATATTGCCATCTGGTATCGACTCGATGACGGACAGAAGGAACGCTTTGTCGAATACGCCCATAAAGACCTGTTCAACTACGCCAAGGGCCATGACCCGGAAGCATGCGACCCGAATGCCGGCCTGGCGGCGGAACTTCGCGGGTAGGGCCAGCTGGCGTCAATTGAGTTGTCCCCGCTGCCTCTCTGCCCTAAGGTTTTCTGCCCGGATAGAATCTTTGCATCAGCCGGACTCCCTTCATGAAAGCCCTCGACGTTAGGATTGTCTCCGTGGTTTTGGCCGCGTCGCTACTGGCGGGCGCCACTGGCGCCAGAGGTGACTCCCTTCCCCCCTCCGATATCGAACTCGATAGAAGCCAGATCCTTCCTGGCCTCCCGGTGGGAACTGAAGTGGGAACTTTCGCCACCACTGATCCGAACCCGGAGGACAATATCTTTAATTATGCTCTGGTCTCCGGCCCGGGTGATTCCCACAACGCCCTCTTTGCGATCGCTGGCCCCAGACTCGAAACAGCTTCGGGCCTGGGTGCTGCCGGGAGCACCTACTCAATTCGCGTACGCTCCACTGATCCGGCCGGTCTTTCTGTAGAGAAGATCTTTGACATCATTGTCGTAACCGGTGGGAGGCCTACCCGGGTTACCTTGAGCACGCTGGTCATATCCGCCGACTCGCCACCTGGATCGGCTGTGGGCTTCCTGGCGAGCTCCGATCCCGACCCTTCGGACCAGCACGCCTACACCCTGGTTGCAGGAGCAGGAGATATTGATAATGGGGATTTTGAAATATCCGGAAGTGAGCTGCGCACCGCCACGGATCTCCCGCGGGGAGGCACCACCCTGCGGGTCCGGGTGCGCTCCACGGATCTCGGTGGACTTTCCTTGGAACAGGAATTCACCATCCAGGTTGTTGTTCCTGCGATTCGTATCAGCGAGTTCATGGCGAGCAACACCTCGGCTCTGCTGGACGAAGACAACGATTCTTCTGACTGGATTGAAATCCTCAACGATCAGAATGAGGAACTCAACCTTGCCGGCTGGTATCTCACCGATAATGCCGGCAACCTCACCAAGTGGCAGTTTCCTTCCCGCGTGATTCCGGGCAATGGCCGTCTGGTGGTTTTCGCCTCAGGCAAGAATCGGGCCGGGACAAACGATCCCAAGCTCCACACTAATTTCAACCTCGCCTCTTCTGGAGAGTTTCTCGCCCTCGTCCGGCCGGACGGCCAGACCATTGTCTCTTCCTATGCCCCCGTGTTCCCTTCTCAACTCGCCGATATTTCCTACGGACTGGACCCTGACGGAACTACCGAGGGGTTTTTCTCTCCTCCCACCCCCGGGGAGTCCAACGGAGCTCCCTCCCCGAGTGGCATCAATGTTGCCCAGGTCAGCACCGACCGGGGATTCTATACGACGCCGTTCCAGCTCACGCTGACTCCCAGTATCCCCGGGTCGATCATCCGCTACACCCTCGACGGAAGCAAACCGACCACCTCTTCCGGGGCGATCTATTCCGGTCCACTCAACATGTCGCAAACCACTACCCTGCGGACGTTCTCCTACCTTGGTTCCGGTTCGGGCCCCCGGTCCGTAGTCAGCACTCATACCTACGTTTTTGCCAACGATGTCATCGACCAAGGCGTCATGTCGGCCACCATTACCGGACACCCCGCCTGGGGTCGCCGCATGCTGAGGTCTCTTCTTACCCTGCCCACTGTCTCCCTCGTCAAGTCAGGCGGCATCTCAACTTCCGAGTCTGAAACCTCCATGGAGCTGATCTTCCCCGACGGCACCACCGGCTTTCAGGTCGACTGTGGTGTGGAGCAATTCGGCGGCCACAGCATCAACTCTCCCAAGAGGAACATGCGACTAAGCTTCAAGAAGGCCTACGGACCAGCTCGCCTGAGCTACGACTTCTTCGGAGGAGAGGCCGCCACCGTGTTCGACCAGATCATTCTCCGGACCGGTTCCCATGACACCTGGTTCTGGACCCACCCGAGTGGCCACGGGGGGGTCTTCATCCGAGGCCGCTGGGCATTCGATCGCCAGCTTGAGGCCGGAAACGTGGCTCCACACGGGCGCTGGGTTCATGTTTATATCAACGGAACCTACCACGGGATGCACCACCTCATGGAGCGCCCTAATGCCGCTTTCATGGCCTCCTACTTCGGAGGTGATAAGTCCGACTACGAGGCTCTCAACGCGGGCAGCCCGATTGACGGGGACAAGAGCACTTGGAACGCCATGAAGTCCGTCCTCAACGACTACCAGCAGCTCAAGAACTACATGGACGTAAAGAATTACGCCGATTACATGCTCCTGCAGTTCTACGGCGGTAATGACTGGGACTGGAACACGTCCCAGAACTGGTCCTCGGCCAGCCGCAAGGCTCCCAACGCTGCTTACAAGTTCTTCGCATGGGACAGCGACGTAATGATGCGGACCACTCTCAACGCCAACGTCGTCAATCGCGGCGGGCCCGAGAACCTCTGGAACAGCGTCAAGAACCACGAGGAATTCAAGAGGCTTTTCGCCGACCGTGCACAGAAATTCTTCTTTAATGATGGTATGCTTACACGGGACCGGGTCCTCTCCCAGCTCGATGAGCTCGCGGATCGTATCGATATCGCAATCATTGCCGAGTGTGCTCGCTGGGGCGGCTCAAGCTACACCCCGAGCACCTGGGAAGGTGAACTCAACGAAATGAAGCGAGACCTTGTTGACCAGCGGACGGAGGTCGTGGTCGCCCAGCTCCGAGCAGCGGGGATGTTTCCTGCCTTCGACGCCCCGCTCTTCAGCCAGTTCGGCGGCCAGGTCCCCCCAGATTACGAACTCAGTCTTTCCCTCGCTCCCAATGCCGGGGGGGGCCAGATCTACTACACGACCGATGGGTCCGATCCCGCCGGGGAGGCCCTCCCCCCGGGCAGCATCGAGACTGTCCTGTGCGATCAGGGCGCACCTGCCCGGGCCCTCATCCCCTCGCTCGCAAATGGAGGGTCCCTGCTGGGTGATCTCTGGAAGGGTGCAAGCGAACCCTTCGATGACAGCTCTTGGATGAATGGCACAACCGGAATTGGTTACGATACCGGAAGCGAATACAACGCCTTGATCGGACTAGATGTAGCGGCTATGCGCGGCCAAAATGGTTCAGCCTTCGCCCGGGTCCCCTTCTCGCTCACCGCAGATCAGCTGGCCGCGGTTGACCAACTACGACTGGATATGAAGGCCGAGGATGGCTTCGTTGCCTATCTCAACGGGGTGCGGGTAGCCAGCCTGCAGGCACCCTCGACGATGACCTGGGAATCAATCTCGGACGGCGCTACCAGGGACTCGGATGCGCTGCAGTTCGTAGGATATGATCTTTCTTCCTTCGTCGGGGAACTAAGAGTTGGCGATAACATCCTGGCCTTCCAGCTCCTCAACCAGAGCAGGACCAGCAGTGATCTCCTGTGTATGCCCCGCCTGATCGGAATTGAGTTTCCGGTTGCCCCAGGTGACGACAGCGGAGGCCAGCTCTATACCGGCCCGATCACGCTCCGGGAATCCGGATTGATTCGCACGCGCGTTAGACGCGGCAGTGAATGGTCTTCCCTCGACGAGGCATTCTTCTACGTGGACGCGAGCGTCCCTCTCCCTGGCGAACTGGTTATCTCTGAGATCAATTATAATCCTCAGGGCGCTGACGATGCTGAGTTCATAGAAATGAGGAACATCAGCACCCGAAACATTATCATGGACGGAGTGCAGTTCACCGATGGCGTGTCCTTCACCTTTCCACCCAATACTATCCTCGAGCCAGGCCAATCAACCGTGGTGGTTGGCAATAAAAGTGTCTTCGAGGGTCGATATCTGGATCCAAGCTCTCCCTGGTTTACAGGAGACGCCCGGATCGCGGGCACTTTCACCGGCGCCCTCGACAATGGAGGGGAAATCCTGCAACTGCGGGACGCCGACGGCGGGGAACTGCTCCGTTTTGCCTACAACGACTCCGGCAGCTGGCCGGGACGCGCCGACGGGCGGGGAAGTTCAGCCGAACTCGATGACCTGGGGAACCTCCCGGGCGACCTGCCCGCACTCAATGCGCTTTTGGCTGACGGTGAGCGCTGGCGACCTTCCAGTGAATACCACGGTTCTCCGGGAAGTGAGGGTAAGGGCCCCGACAACCGGGTGGTCTTTAATGAACTGCTTTCGAGACCCGGACCCGGACTGGGACAATGGTTTGAGCTCGCCAACACCACTCCGTCAACCTTGACCCTGAGTGGCTGGTTTCTTTCCGACGACAGCAGCAACTACCGGAAGTTCGAGATTCCAAATGGCACCAGCCTGCAGGGCGGAATGCTCCTTCTTTTCGACGAGAGTGCCTTCAATACAGGGGGCGAATCCGTCGACTTCACCCTCGATGGGAACAAGGGCGATAACCTTTATCTGCTCGAGGCAGATTCGCTGGGTAATCTCGTCCGATTTGTAGACCGGGTGGAATTCGGGGCCGCCGTAGAAAACGAGTCTTTCGGGCGCTGGCCTGACTCCTCCGGAAATCTCCTGCCCATGCTCGCCCCAACGCCCGGGGCTCCGAATGACACTGCCGGCAACTCCGTGCGCGTTGGCCCCGTGGTGATAAGCGAGGTCATGTACAATCCGGCTGGCTCTCCGGATAATGGCCTCGAGTACATTGAGATCTGTAATGCCGGAAGTGTGATCGAGGAACTGGGGAACTGGCGCCTGCGGGGCGAGGCAGAATATGATTTCCCTGACGGAGCCCTTGCCCCCGGGGATGTTCTGCTCATCGTCGACTTTGATCCCAAAAATGACATTACTACCCGCGACTCCTTCCTGACAGCCTACCCCAGCGCTACTGCCATCCAGCTCAGGGGACCGTGGTCAGCAGGGTTTGCAAACCTTCTAGACAATGGCGGCGCTTCCATCCGCCTCGAGCGGGCAGGCCCCTTGCTACGTCCTCCCGGCGAGTCCCCGTTTCATCCCGGCCTCTTCGAGGATGCTGTAACCTTCAACGACGCGGCTCCCTGGCCTGACTCTCCTGATGGCTCCGGCCCTTCGCTCACCCGGATCAGCCCTGCCGTTTATGGAGATAACCCCTCTAACTGGCAGGGTCGCCTGGCGAGCCCCGGAACCCACCAGACGCCCACGGCCCCCTACGCTGCATGGGCTGCGGCTGCCGGGTTGGGAGGCGGTCCCCTGGCACAACCCTTCGCAGACTTCGAAATGGATGGTATTCTCAATCTGCTCGAGTTCGCTCTCGGATCCGACCCGATGACCCGTGACCTCAGTCTTCTACCACGGCCGGGAATGCAGGCCGTAGAGATAGATGGAAAAATCTCAGAATATCTTACCCTGACCTACCGCCAGAGGCGGGATGGAGCACCATTGTCATACACGGTCGAAGTCAGCAGTAACCTGAGCGACTGGCAGCCGACCTCCCATCGTATCGGTTCTCCAGTAGACAATGGTGACGGAACGGATTCCATTACCGTCCGCGATCTGCAACCCATCACCACGAGTGTCCGCCGCTTTATCCGACTCGCCGTAGAAGAGCAGTAAGCCGCGAAGAATTTCTCCTGTTGTCATCAAGACAGACTAGACCGCCCCGTGGCCCAGGAGCCCAGCTCCCCTGCCGCGAACACGCCTGGTCCCGCCAGCCGACCAGTCCCGGCCCGGGAAAGTTCAGGAAAAACAGGAATCCATACCTTGCCGGGGCATTTCAGGTTAGCCCCGGCTCCGGCCCGAAGGCGTCCAGCCAACCCTTTCCTTTTCCCCAAGTTTTTACTGCATCCCCTCCCAACCATTGGCATTAAAAGTTCACGTGCAAATCGATCACCACCATCACCTGGCATACTGCACCAACATTCACCCT
>MDTG01070025.1_pt1 | contig 21620 bp, 25 predicted proteins | sample 811421 | NCBI WGS metagenome assembly MDTG01 (sample SAMN05326645, study PRJNA326480) | marine metagenome | isolation source: seawater | place: Pacific Ocean: South East | collected 2011 | reverse complement strand
TTGATAGGCTGGATGTGGAAGCGCAGTAATGCGTGTAGCTGACCAGTACTAATAGCTCAATTGGCTTGATTTATGCACTGAAAAAAATTTTAATTTATAAGTATTAATATTAGATATATAAAAATTTATATTATTGTTTTACAATTATCTCTAAATGAGAATTAATGAAAGTTTAGTTAAAAAAACTTTAAAAGAATTTTTCCCTAAAAAATTTTTATTAGAAACATCTTCCGGAACATCAAGCTTGATTATATCTTTGGAAATTTTAAAAAATAAATTTAATAATTCTAGAAATGAGGTAATTTTACCATCAGTATGTTGTCCATCTGTTTTATCTGCAGTAAGTATGGCTAAATTAAAACCTATTTTTGTCGATATGGAGTTTAAAAGATTTAATATGTCATTAGAGGACATAAAAAAAAAATTAATAAAAATACTCTTACAGTTATTTGTGTTCATAGTTTTGGTATTGCCGCAGATGTAATTAGCATAAAAAGAATTCTCAAAAAAAAGAAAATTCCACTGATAGAAGATGCCTGTTTAATTTTTGGTGGAAAATACGAAAATAAAGAATACTTTGGGAATTTTGGTGACTTTGGAATATTTAGCTTTGGATACGAGAAGATTATTGATGTAAATTCAGGAGGTCTACTAGTAATTAATGATTACAACGATTTTGTAGAAGCTAAAAATTTTTTAAGAAAAAATGTATTTTTTTCAAAAAAAAATATTTAAAAACAAATTGTTCAAGCAAAAATTAGACAACATTTCTAAAAGTATTAAATCTAGAAAATTAAATTCTTTAAAATTTGATCAAAATCTCAATTCTAAAAATATAATAAAGCCAGTTATCAATGATAACGACGTAATATGGAGATATAGCCTAATAGTAAAAAATAAAAAAAAGTTGATTCAAAATGCAAAGAAAAAAAATCTAATAATTACTGAACATTATCCTTCAATTAATCGTTTTCAGTCAAATTCAAATCTTAAAAATGCAAGGATTTTCAACAATGGCATAATTAATCTTTTTGTCAAAGAAGGGACATCAGAAAATTATATAAATAGAATTTGCAATTTAATAAATAGAATATGAAAAAAGATAATATATATAATTTATTTAATAATTTATATATTAAGCATGGAAAATCACCCAAATCTGTAAAAAATATTTCAAAAAAACAGCAAAATATCAGATTTTTCTATTTATTTAATTCTTTGAATATTAAAAAGACTGATAAGATTTTAGACTTGGGATGTGGATTTGGGGACATGCTAAAATTTCTTAGAAAAAATAAAATTGGCAAAAGTTATGTAGGGTATGACTATTTAGAGGATTTTATCTTTCACGCTAAAAAAGAATTTCAAAATGACAAAAACGCAAAATTCGAGCTTTTTGACTTGAGAAATCAGAAAATAAATAAAAAATACGATTGGGTCGTCGCTTCTGGCCTTTTTCATGATATCAGACATAACTCAAGAAAATTTTTTTTTAAAACGATAAAAAAGATGTATTCGTCTTGTAATAAAGGAATTGTTTTTAATGCTATGACAGATCATGTTGATTACAAGGATCCTTCATTGTTTTACTTATCACCTGAAAAAGTAATTAATTATATTATTAAAAATATTTCAAAAAAAGTTTTTTATAGATCTGACTATCAAACAAAAAAAAATACTATCCCATATGAGTTTACGGTTTGTGTTAAAAAATATGATAAATAATGAGTAAAAAATTATTCATAGAAAATAGAAAAATTTCCTCAGAGAATAAACCATTTATAATTGCAGAAATTTCAGCAAATCATAAAAAGTCAATAAAGTTAGTATATAAATTATTAGACGCAGCTGCAGAGTGCGGGGTAGATGCTGTAAAATTTCAAACATTCTTACCTGATGAGATAACAATAAATTCAAAAAAAAAAGATTTTTTAATTAAAGATTATTTTAGCAATAAGAATTGGAATAACAGATCCCTCTATAGCCTTTATAAGGAGGGGAGCTTTCCTTTTAATTGGCATCGTAAAGTTTTCAAACAAGCAAAAAAATTAGGACTCATTTGTTTCAGTAGTGTTTTCGGGAGTGAGTCATTAAAATTATTAAAATCTCTCAACAATCCTATTTACAAAATAGCCTCTTTAGAGAGTTTGCATTTTCCTTTGATTGATAAAGTAATAAAGTTAAAAAAACCTATAATAATTTCAACTGGAACATTATCAATTAAAGAAATTAATCATCTAATAAAATATTTGAAGAAAAAAAATTTTAAAAAATACATTATAATGCATTGTGTGACCGAGTACCCGACAGATAATAAAAGTGTAAATTTGAGATTTATTGAAAATTTAAATAAAAAATATAATTGTATTATTGGTTTTTCTGATCACACAATAGGTTTTGGGGCTTCAGTTGGAGCGATTCATTATGGAGCCTTAGTAATTGAAAAACATTTTACTCTAGATAAAAAAATAAAAACTCTAGATAATGAGTTTTCATTGGATAAAAATGAATTGAAAGTTTTTGTTGATGAAATAAATAGATCTTGGGAGTCAATTGGTAAATATAAAAAAAGTATTTCTAAAAATGAGAGAATTTACAGAAAATTTAGAAGATCAATTTATTCATCAAAGAGTATAAAAAAAGATGAAGTGATAACAAAAAATAATATAATAGTTGTTAGACCTGGGCATGGTTTAGAGCCATTTTTTTATAAAAAAATTTTAGGAAAAAGAGCTAGAAAAACTATAAACTCGCACACTGCCATTAAAAAGAGTATGATAAATTTTTGATAATTAATTTATGAAAAAAAAATTTTTGACCAATAAAGATAAAAAAGAAATTTTGAGAGTTTTTAATAAAATTGAAAATTTAAGAGCAAAAAATAACAAAAATTGGATGGATATCTTGAAACTATCCTTTTTAAATAATCCTAAAGAAACTTACAAATTGATTTCACAAATTTTAAATAAAGACAGTAAAATGATTAAATTAGAAAAAAAATTGAAAAAGTTTACCTAATTTAAGTGTAAATTCTTTTTAAATTAAACCCATTATTAAAAATAAAATCTACAACTGATAAGTTTACTAAGTTTTTTAATTTTTTATTTTTAATGTTATTATAATCTATAAATGACAAATTTATTTTACTTTCTATAAAATTTTTTTCATTTATATATTTTTTTGATCCAGGTGCAGAAATATAATTTTTTACCTTAAGTTTCTTGCAAATATTTAAAATTTTTTTCTGTTTCGAACCATCAACATAAATTTCTGAAGATTTAAAAAAATTTGCCTCAATTTTGTTTATTTCAGTAATTTTTTTTATAATATTTTGATTAAATATATTCAGACTGTCGGTTTCAAAGCTGATCATTTTTTCTAATATTGGAAAAAATTGATAAAAGTAGTCGGTTTTGCAATATTCTTGATATATAGATTTAATATGTTTTTCTCTAAAAGAATTATTGTTAATTTTTACATCTATTATCTCTAATTTTTTTGCATTTTTACCCACAGGTATAGTCAATAAATTCGGTTTACTGGTTCCTTTTATGTAATTACGATGTTGCCAACTCTGATAGTGAAATTTTACATCATCTAAGAAAACAAAATTTTTTGATTTGTAAATTAAATAAAAATAACCTAACCACGGTAAATAATGGGGCTGCATAATAGATAATTTCATTAATAATATTTATACTTGTATAATTATAAATTAAATTTATCTTAAGACAAAATAATAAGCATTACAATTTTTACTTATTAAATAATTTAAAGTTACATTTATATGACAGGAAAAAAAATTTTTCTTTTGGCAAAAAAATTATGGGCATTAAACAGAAGTTTAATGGGAGATGGAAATCGCTCAACTTTAAAAATTTTAAAACAAGTTTGTAACGAATTAATCATAAAAGAAGTTCCATCAGGTAAAAAGGTTTTTGACTGGAAAATACCAAATGAATGGAAGGTAAACGATGCATTTATAATTGATCCAGATGGTAAAAAAATTTTAGATTTTAAAAAAAATAACTTACATTTAGTTGGTTATTCACACAAAATTAATAAAAAACTATCTTTAAATCAATTAAACAAAAATCTTTTTTCGTTACCCAAACAACCAAGTGCTATTCCTTACGTCACATCTTACTACAAGAAAACATGGGGGTTTTGTTTGTCAGAAACTCAGAGAAAAAAACTTAAAAAAGGAATTTATGAAGTAAAAATAGATTCAAAATATTTGAAGGGAAGTTTATCTTATGGAGAGATTCTCATTAAAGGTAAATCAAAAAAAGAAATTTTCTTATCTACTTATATTTGTCATCCATCAATGGCAAATAATGAATTATCAGGCCCAGTTTTGACCATTTTTTTAGCTAAGTGGTTGAAGTCATTTAAAAATTTAAATTACTCGTACAGGATAATTTTTATATCTGAAACTCTTGGTTCGATAACATATTTAGCAAAAAATTATAAAGAAATGAAAAAGAAAATCTTTTCGGGTTTCAACATTACTTGTGTAGGAGATGATAGAATTTATTCTTTTTTACCATCAAGAAATGGTAATACAATTTCAGATGTTGTTGCGCAGCATGTTTTGAAGTGGAGTTCCAAAAAGTTTAAAAAATACACTTGGAAAGATAGAGGTAGCGATGAAAGACAATATTGTGCTCCTGGAATTGATCTTCCGATAGCTAGTGTAATGAGAAGTAAACATGGTGAGTACCCAGAATATCATACTTCGTTAGATAAGCTTGGAAAAGTTGTAACATCAAGGGGTTTAGGAAATAGTTTCAAATTATATAAAAAAATTTTATCTATTTTAGAAAATAATTTTTATCCTAAATATAAAGTTTTATGTGAGCCTCAACTAAGTAAAAGAAATCTTTATTCAACAATCAGTAAAAAAGATAACAAAACAGCATCAAAAGATAGATTATATCTTGATATGCTTTCATATTCAGATGGTAAACATTCAATACTTGAAATAGCTGAATTATGTTCAGTCCCTTTTTGGGAGATGTATGATGACTTTAAGATCTTAGAACAAAAAAAACTTGTTAAATTGCAGAATATTTAATTTTTCTTAATATTTTAGTAAAAATTTAAATATTTATCTTTACTGTTCATTAAATGAACGATATTGTTCAATTAATGAACAATCTAGATAAAAATACCGAGGATCATTTTGAAGTTTTAAGAAAAATCCAAAAAAATCCAAATTTGTCCCAAAGAAAACTAGCTGATCAACTTGGATTTAGTTTAGGCAAACTTAATTATTGTTTGAAGGCTCTTCAACATAAAGGATTAATTAAAATTAAAAACTTTAAAAAAAATCCAAATAAATTAAATTATTTATATATTATTACACCTAAAGGTATCTCTGAAAAAGCAAAACTAACCATAAGTTTTATGCAAAGGAAAATGCAAGAATATGACGAGTTGAAGAGGGAAATTAAACAAAATGTGGACAATTCTTAAATATAATAAAAATAACTTAAATTTGTTGAAAAGAGAACTTCAAAAAAAGACAGGCAAAGATTTAGAGATTTATATTCCAAAGATAAATTTACAAATTTTTAAAAAAAAAAAATGTTTTTTTAAAGAGGTAAATATTATGGGTGATTATTTATTTTGTTATCATGAAAAATTTCAAGATAAAAACTTTTATAATATAATTAGATACACCAAAGGTTTAAAATATATTTTAGATGGTTATCAAAACGCTCAAAAAGAAATAGAAAATTTTATATTAAATTGTAAAAATTCAGAAAATGATAAAGGTTTTATAACTAAAAATTTTTATAAATTAATCCTAGATTCTAATTATCGATTCAATTCAGGGCCATTTATAAATAAAATATTTAAACTTATAGATTTTCAAAAAAATTCAATACATATATTAATGGGCAAGTTTAACGTTGTAATAAAAAAAGATAATAATTTATTTAGTCCCATTACTTGAAAAAAATGATAAAAAAGTTTAAAAAAAGCTTTTTTGTTGTAGCGGAGCTTTGTTTAAAATATAACAGATTATGAATAGTACGAATTTAATAGATTATTCTTATTATAAATCAACAAAAGATAAAGGAAATTATAATCTTTATAGATTAGTAAAAAAAATAAATTTTTTATTAGAAAAGAAAGAAGGATTTGTAGTCTTAAAAAATTTTCAGATCAACACAAATAATCTTAAAATTACTAAGATTAGATATGAAAATTTTTTAAAAAATTTTGGTAAACTAGAAATTCAAAACAAAAAAAAAGAAAAGATCGCTGAGGTCATAAATAAGGGGAAAAAATGGTCAGCTCATAACAGAGGCTATATCACTAATGCTTATATCCCTTTTCATACAGATGGAGGCACTATCGCAGCATTATTATGTATAAATAACTCATCTAAAGGAGGTCACAGTATAATTACACAGTCTAGAAAGATATATATTACCCTAAAAAAAAAATACCCTAAATTACTTCAGATTTTAAAAGAGGGTTTCCATTATCATACTAGGGGTGAAAAAACCAATAATGATAATAAGCAAATCTCAAAGAAAAAATATCCTGTTTTTTTTCATAAAAATAGAAGATTACATTGCATGTTTAATAAAAAACCAATCGTTTGGGCATTAAAAAATATTAAAGGTAAAATAAACAGTAAAACAAAAAAAGCTCTAGATACTTTTGAAAAATTATCAAATCGACGTAAAAATATGTACAGGTTTAAACTAAACTCAGGTGATATGCTAATTTATAATAATTTTAAAGTTTTGCACGGAAGAGAAAAATTTAACGATTTAAAAAAAAAAAGAGATTAATTCTTAGAGCGTGGATTAAATCTAAAAATACAAAATATTCAGGTTTAAATTTGCTGGATGCTTATATGGATAGATAGGCGATAGCGTTTATGCGGGATAAAAAAAAAATTGAGTTAAATTTAATTAATTATTTCAAAAAAAAAGGGTTTAAAGTTGATAAAAATAGTAATCTAATTGAAAAAGAAATATTAGATTCTATTGGAATTTTTGAATTAATATCTTATTTAGAAAAAAAATTTGCATTAAAAATTTCACATAATTCAATGAATGCTCAAAATTTCAAAAGTGTTTATACGATAATTTCTAAGGTATTTAAATTAAAATAAGTGTTTAAAAAAAAACATTTTAAATTTAAGTTTGGTGATCCTACTTTAATTTTTTTTCACGGCCTATGTGGAAATAAAAGCCATTTCGATAAAAGTTTTTCATATTTAAAAAAATTTGGAATATTAACTTTTGATTTAATTGGCTTTGGAATGAACCAAAAAAAAATCATAATTAAAAATTCAATTATAAATCAACAAGCAGAATATGTAAAAAATATAATTTTAAATCTAAACTCAAATGAATTAGTTTTAATATTTCATTCGCTCTCTACAGTTTTAATACCTTTCATTTTGAAAAATAATAAAATTAGTAAAAAAATTTCAAAATTAATTTTAATTGAGGGTGATATTGTTAAAGAGCAACTTAATTGGGCTAATTTATTGTCGTCTATGGAAAAAAAAAAATTTAATATTTACATAAAAAATTTTAAAAGAAATAGTAAAATGGTTATGTTGTCACAACTAATTGCACAAAAAAATTACAAACCATCTCATTCTTATAGTTTTAAAAATTTTAATAGTATTTTGTTAAAAAAATTTTCTAAAGAATGTGTAAAAATTATTCGTAAAAATAAAGTTTATTTAAACATAAAAAACTCAAAGGCAAAAAAATTATTAATTGTATCAAAAAAAAACAAAAATCTTTACAATAGGAAAACACAAAATTTATTTAATCAAATTGAATTTATTAAAAATTCTGGACATTATCCGATGATCGATAACCCCTTACAGACCTACAAAAAAATAAAAAAGTTTATAATATGAAAACTTTATATGATTTAGTTCTGACTGCATCTAAAAAATACGGATCAAAAATTGCTATTGAAGATGACTGTGATTTTATAACATTCAATGAAATTTATATTGAATCATTAAAAGTTTCGAAATTCTTAACAGATAAGGGCTTAAAAAAAGGAGATAGAGTCTCAATTTGTATGGGAAAATCTATATACCAAATACTTGCAATCATTGGAGTTGCTATTGCAGGAGGCATATTTGTTCCAATATTACCAAATCTAAAAAAAGATGGATTAAAATATATTTTAGATCACAGTGGTTCCAAATTTATTATCACGGATTTAGATCGTCATAAAGAATTTGAAAATTTAAAAAAAAAATGCAAGGTATTTTTTTATTGTAAACCATCTTTGTTAAAAGATAATAAAAAAAATATATCCAAATTGATATCTAATTATAGCCATAAGATTGACTTAAAACATAAAAATAAACCAGATGATGACATTGCAATAATTTATTCCTCAGGTTCAACAGGCTATCCAAAAGGAATAGTGATACCAAATAAAAATTTAGAGCTCGGTGCAAGAATTGTTTCACAGTATCTTAAAACAAAAAAAAATGATCGTATAGCATGTGTTTTGTCATTTAATTTTGATTATGGTTTAAATCAACTTTGGCAATGCCTGTTAGTTGGTTCTACACTATGTTTGTATGAAATTTTTTTTTATCCTGACTTTTTTAAATTTTGTAAAAGAAAAAAAATTACAATTATTCCATTAATGCCAGTTATAATTTCTTTACTTACACATAATATTTCAAATGTGAACAAAAAGTTTATAAATCGGAATATAAAATATATATGTACATCTGGCGGAATTGTTTCAAAGCAAATGATTCTTGTGTTAAGAAAGATATTTCCAAAAGCAAAAATTTATTTAATGTATGGTTTGACGGAAGCTTTTCGATCTTCTTTTTTGGACCCAAAAAAATCATTGAGGAAATATTATTCTATTGGAAGAGCAATTCCCAAAGTAAAATTGAATATTGTAAGAGAAGATTATTCTGAATGTAAGCAAGGTGAGGTGGGAGAACTTGTTCACAGAGGTGGTTGCGTTTCATCTAGATATTGGAAGGACAAAGTTAGTAGCAGAGAAAGATTTAAAAAAATCTCAAGATTTCCTAGAGAAACTACAGTTTTTTCTGGTGATTTGGTTAAAAAAGATAAAGAAGGAGATATTATATTTGTATCAAGAAAAGACTTCATGATAAAAACAATGGGCTTTAGAGTAAGTCCAACTGAAATAGAAAGTCAGGTTTTTAAATATAAATATATTTTTCAATGCGTTGTATTCAGCGTTAAAGATGAAAATATAGGTGAGTCGATTATCTTATCTTATACAACCAAGAATAATAAAAAAATTAAAAATGAAAATTTAAAAAAACATTTAATAGAAAGATTACCTAAATATATGATGCCAAAAAAATTTTTATATTTTAAAAAATTTAAAATAACTGGAAATCAAGGTAAGATTGATAGAAAAGAGGTTGTGGAAATTTCTAAAAATTTATTAAAGAATGCTTAAAACAAACAGAAAAGATCTTATAAAATTATTTAGGAAACTAGGTGTAAAAAAAGGTGACACTGTTTTGATTCACGCCTCAATTTTGTCTCTGGGAAAACTTGAAGGTGGTCTAAATACGCTTCATCAATCTTTGTTAAGTTTATTATCTAATCAGGGAAATATCATTGTTCCAACTTTTACTTATTCATTTAGAAGAAAAAAAATTTTCAATATAAATAAATCAAATTGTTGTAAATCTATGGGTATTTATCCTGAATATTTTCGTAATTTAAAAGATGCAGTTAGGAGTGCTGACCCATTATTTTCAATGTGTTGTATAGGTCCTGATGCCAATGAACTTATGAGGAGAGAGAGCAATTGTTCATTTGGAAAAAATTCGGTTTTTGAAAAAATTGTGAAGAAGAATGCCTTGATTATAGGGTTAGGCATCACTTATACAATAGGTTTTCCAATTTTCATGTATTTGGAAAAAAAAGGAAAAGTAGACTATAGAATAGATAAAAAATTTTTTGGATACAGTATTAATAAAAAAAAAAGAAAATTTAAAGATAGTATTATTCACTTTGCTAGAAATGAAAAAAAATTTCCTGAATTAATAATTAATAGAGAGAAAGTTGGTAAGATGCTTGAAAAAAAAAAAATTTGCAAAAATTTAAAATTTAAATATGGAAGAGCAATTTCATTTAGAACTTTAAGTTTTGAAAAAGAAAATTTGAAATTATTGAAAAAAAATCCAAATGTATTTGTAGAAAAAAAATAAAAAAATGAACTCAATATGGGAAAGAAATTATAAAAATAAAAGATATAACAAATATCCTTTTGATTCTGTTGTTAGTTTTATTTTTCGTAATTTTAATAATAAAAAAAAAGATAAAATTAAAATTCTTGATCTAGGATGTGGTGGCGGAAATAATTCATATTTTATTGCTAAAGAGGGATTTGATTTATACGCTGTTGATGGATCAGATGAGTCAATTAATATCACGAGAAATAAACTATCATTTTATGATAAGAATAAAATAATAAAAAGTTACTTTCAAAAATTACCATTTAAAAGAAATTTTTTTGATTGTGTCATTGATCGTCAATCTTTGAGTTGTAATAAAATTAAAGATATAGAAAAAATCGTAAACGAAATTTATAGAACTTTAAAGAGTAATGGTAAGTATTTGGGGTTAGTTTATAGTTTAGAACATCCTCAACTAAAATTTGGACAAAAGCTAAAAGATAATATTTATAAAGGAGTTGTAATAGGATCAGATTACAATAACTTTAAAAAAGGAACTTTTAATAAATCAGGTCAAATTCATTTTTTTTCAGAAAAAGAAATATTTAATTTATTCTCAAAATTTAAGAAAATTAATATTACAAAGCAAATCATAAAAAAATTAAGTAAGAACATGAAATATAATGATGAACATATTTGTTTTGAGCTAGAGATAACAAAATAATTTAAAAGAAAAGTTTTAATGAAACCAATTTGTATTATTACAGCTCGTGGGAACAGTAAAAGATTAAAAAATAAGAATATTAAAAATTTTTTTGGAAAACCAATGATCAGCTATCCAATTTCTATTGCAAAAAATTCCAAATTATTTTCTAGAATTATTGTCTCAACAGATTCGAAAAAAATTTCAAGAATTTCAAGAAAATTTGGAGCCGAGATTCCTTTTATGAGAAGTAAAAAACTCTCAGATGATTTTGCCAAAACTAATGATGTTTTGAAAGATGCTATTAGAAAATCTGGCTCACATAAAACAAAATATATTTTTTGTATTTACCCTACAGCAGTTTTGATAAATGAAAAAGATCTCAAAAAAGCATTTTATTTGATGAAAAAAAATAATTTTGATTTTTTGATAGCTGTTACTGATTATAACTATAATCCTATGCGATCACTAATATTTAATAAAGGTAAATTGATAAAATATAAATGGAAAAAATACAGCAATACAAGGTCCCAAGATCTGCCTTATTTATTTCATGATACAGGAAGTTTTTATATTTTTAAAACTTCTACAATTTTGAAGAACAAGAAAAAAAATAAAATTGGTAGTTACTTTTTAGATAGATTACGTTCAATAGATATAGATACTAAAGAAGATTTTGAGTTGGCAAAAATACTTTTTAAATACCAAAAAAAAAAAATTGAAAATTATTCTAAAAATTCTTAATCGTATTAAAATTACAATTCATTCTTGTAAAGTTTTTTATTATAAAATGAATTCTATAAATATATATAAAAGACTATTAGATAAAAATATTAATAAAAATGGACAAATTTTAATTGAGGGTTTCTGGGATAATCCTCACCACTGGTTGAGGTCCATAATGATTAGAAATGCAATAGCTTATAAATATGGGTCAGATTTGATTGGGCTTTACAATCACCAAACTAAATTTAGTACTTTTGTATTATTAAGAAGTTTAGTTAAAAATAATCTTGTTAAAATATCTTTTCAACCCAATAAAAAAGAATATTTTATAAAAAAAGCCAAAAATTATTTGAATTCTTCCAAAACATTAAAAAACTTTATTAAATTAAAGCTAGATTATGATTATCCAGCATTTTATTTCTATGATGGTTTTTTAAAAAAATATGATTTAGGCACTTTTGAAATTAACCACCCTCAACTAATAAAAGAACTTGCTGAATGTTTGGAAAGTTTAAGTTTTTATAATGATTTATTAAATGAAAAAAAGATCAATGCTGTAATAGTAAGTCATTTAATTACTATCAAGTTTTCCGTTTTATGTTGGATGATGCTGCACAAAAAGATACCTGTATTCTATACTTTTTATAGCAACAAAAATATGACAATTCAAAAAATAACTAAAATTAGCGATATGTTAAAACCTAGTTTTGATTTCCCAACTTGCGAAGAAATTAAAAATTTAGATGAAAAAAAAAAAATTCACTTTTTAAAAAAAGGTGAAAATTATCTTAGAGATAAGAAAAAAAGCGGAGAAATTTCAATTTTTAATGCATATAAAAATATGAATTCAAAATATAAAAATAAACAAGATTTTCTTAAATTAAACAATTTTGAAGTTGATAAACCTTTAGTGGTAATTTTGGGACCGTGTTTACCAGATTTTCCAAATTTTTATGGAACGAACTGGTTTATTGATTATGTTGAATGGATAAAGTTTACATTAGATATTGTTAAAAATGTTAAAAACATTAATTGGACACTAAAACCACATCCAGCTGAAATTGGTTTGGGTATGGCAAGACTCAAAAATATTTTTAAAGAAAAAAATTTGCCACAGAATGTAAAATATTGGCCTGAAGATGCCTCTTCAACAGAGGCTTTTGAGTTTTCAGATCTAGTAATTACCGCAAGGGGGAGCTCGACTATATTATATGGTGTGGAAGGTAAGAAAGTAATGTCTGCAACAAATTCAATATATTCTCAATTCAAAATGGGAATTAACATTAATTCTGCAGAAGAATACAAAAAAAAATTATTAGGTATGACAGATTTATTAAAAGAAAAATTTGAGTACAAAGATATTGAACTAGCAAAAATTTTTGTTGGAATTCATTTTACAGAAGAGAATAAAGATCTAAATTTTCCTTATGGATTTTATAGTCAAAAACTGTATAAAAATATTAATCATTTTATAAATACAAACTTAATCAAAATTAGGGAAGAAATTAATTTAATTAGATTATGGGAAAATACTGATCATGATCGATATAATACATATAAAAAAATAATTAATTAACGCAAATCTATTGATTTACTTTTAATTTGATTTAAATAATGCACAAATGAATAACTATAAAACAAAAGTTTTATTAAAAAAAAAAAATATTCAACTTTTTTTAAACAAAAAATCCAAGCTTGATAAAAGAAAAATCATACAGATGAGTTATGATATAAGAAGTGGCCATGCAATAAAAATTTTTTCAAAAAGAAAAGTTTTTTTTAAGAAGTATATAGATGAAGTAGTAAGTTTAATTTCAAAAAATTTTTTTGGTGTCAAAACTATTTTAGACTGTGGATCTGGTGAATTATTAACAACAAATCTTCTCTCAGAAAAAATGAAAGGTCTAGATAAATTGTATTGTTTTGATTTTAGCTTTAAAAGATTGTTAGATGGAAAAAATTTTTCTAATAAAGTCTCATTTAAGAGTAAAAGTAAACTTGAGATTTTTTGTGCAGATATGTTCAATATACCACTTCCAGATAATTCAATCGATCTCATTACAACTTTTCAGTCACTAGAACCAAATGGATCATATGAACTCAAACTAATAAAAGAACTATTAAGAGTCTCAAAAAAAGGATTATTCCTAATGGAACCTGATTATGAAAATGCCAATTTAAAACAAAAAAAAAGAATGAGAAAATTCAATTATGTAAAGAACTTACCAAAAGTATTCGAAAATCTTAAAGTTAAATTTAAAGTTATACAAATGAAAAACAATGGCAATAATCTTAATAGATGTTCAGCTTTCATTGTTTATAAAAAGAAAACAAAAAAAAATAATAAACCTTATTTTATAGATCCAGCAAACAAAAAAAAACTAAATAAGATGAAAGATTTCTTATATGAAAAGGATGATGGAAACCTTTATTTTAGTTTTAAATCAATACCAATTTTAATTAAAGAAAAAGCATTATTTGCTCCATTTCTAAAATAATATAATTATGTTTAATAATAAATCTATACTCATAACTGGCGGCACAGGATCATTTGGAAAAGAATTTTCAAAAAAGATTCTTAAAAGATTTAAACCAAAAAAATTAATAATATTTAGTAGAGATGAATTGAAACAATCTTTAATGGAAAAAGATGAATTTTTTGTCAAATATAAAAAGATATTAAGATTTTTTATTGGAGACGTAAGAGATAGAGACAGATTAAAGTTAGCAGTTAAAAGTGTTGATTATGTTGTCCATGCCGCTGCTTTAAAGCATGTAAACGTTGCTGAATACAATCCATTTGAATTTATAAAAACAAATATAATGGGTACTCAAAATTTGATAGATGTTTGCATAGAAGGAAGTGTTAAAAAAATTATAGCATTAAGTACTGATAAAGCTGCATCAGCAATTAATCTTTACGGAGCAACAAAATTAGCTTCTGATAAATTGATTGTAGCTAGTAACTCATATAGTGGACCCAAGACACAGTTATCAGTTGTTAGATATGGAAATGTGTTTGGGAGTAGAGGATCAGTTGCAGAAATTTTTCTTAAAAGTCTTAGAAAAAAAGAAGTTCTTAAGTTAACTCACCCAAAGATGACACGTTTTAATATTACGTTACCTCAAAGTGTAGATTTTGTGATGAAATGTTTTAAACTTATGAGAGGAGGAGAGATATTTGTGCCAAAAATTCCTTCATTTAAAACAATTGAACTTATAAAGGCAATTTATAATAAAAAACCAAAAATAATCGGAGTTAGACCTGGAGAAAAAATTCATGAGGACATGATTTCATCTTCTGACGCACTGAATACTTTGGAACATAAAGATTATTTTTGTATATATAATAAATTGAGTTCAACTAAATCTAAAAATAAAAAAAATTTTCCAAGGAGATGCACAGCAGATTTTACTTATACAAGTGCAAATAACAAATATTTTTTAAATGAAAAAGATTTAAAAAAGTTATTTAAAAATTATTCAAAAAATAATTAATTAAATGCAAATTAATTACGGTAAACATTACATAGACTCAGAGGATATTAAAAGTGTAAAAAAACAACTTAAAAGCTCCAATCTTACTCAAGGCAAAACAGTTCAAAAGTTTGAAAAAGAATTAAAGAATAGATTCAGAGCAAAATATTGTGTCGCGACATCGAGTGGAACAGGTTCTTTACACTTAATTTCACTTGCTTACGGGTGGAAAAAAAATGATATAATATTTACTTCTCCCTTAAGTTTTGTGGCTACATCAAATTGCATTTTATATTCAGGCGCAAAACCAGTTTTTATAGATATTGATCCAAAAACCCAAAACATAGATATTAATTTGTTGGAGAAAAAAATAATTTCCTTAAAAAAATCCAAAAAAAAAATGAAAGCAATAATTGCTGTAGATTACGCAGGTCATCCAAATGACTGGAAAAGTTTGTATAAGATAAAAAAAAAATATGGACTAAAATTGATAAATGATAATTGTCATGCTCTTGGAGCAAGCTATTACACAAAATATTATGCAGCAAAATATGCTGATTGCATAAATTTAAGTTTCCATGCAGTCAAGAATATTACTACTGGTGAGGGTGGTGCGATTTTAACAAATGATAAGTCACTTTTTAAGTATGCCTCATTATTGAAAACACATGGTATTCAAAAATTTAATAAAGAAAATAAAGCAATGTGGTTTTATGATATGAAGTATTTAGGATTTAATTATCGAATAACCGATATCCAGTGCGCTCTCGGTATATCACAACTAAAAAAATTGACTAAATTTATAAATAAAAGAAGAAAGATTGCCAGAGTTTATAATGAAGCTTTTAAAGATGATCCAAGATTCATTTTACCCATAGAAAAAAAAAATATTAAACATGCATATCACTTGTACCCTTTGCAAATTAAATTCGAAAATCTTAAAATATCAAAGACAAACTTTTTTAAAAAAATGTTAAAACAAAATATTAGATTACAGGTCCACTATATACCTATTCATTTGCACTCTTATTATAAAAAAAAATTTGGTTATAAAGTTGGAGACTTTCCGATATGTGAAAATTTTTATAAAAGAGAGGTTTCTCTACCAATCTACTATAGCTTGAAAACCTCTCAACAAAGTAAAATAATTAATCTTATAAAAAAATTTTCGAAATAAATTGCATAAGAAAAATAAAAAAAATATTGGAGTTTTTTTGGATCATGACTTGATGATTAGGCACTTTATAATTGAAAATCAATTTGAATATTTAAAGAAAAAATATAATTTAATTTATTTTTTTTCAAAAAACAAAAAAAGGATTTCAACAGATATTAAAAAACTGAATATTAAGGATAAATTGGTAAGTGTAGAGATTGATTTAAATCGAAAAAAACACAATACATTGTTGGGTTATGTCGGAAAAATTAATAATGCTCGTCGTAAAAAAAATTTGAAATTTAAAAAAGCTGCAATAAATCAAATCAGAATTAGGTTAAATTCTAAAAGACTTTTTTTTTCATATTTAATTTTTTCACTAAAAATGATTTATCCGATTTACTCATGGATCTACAGAAAAGTAAAAATTGGATTTAATAACAGCCTTAATGCACAAATTAAAAAACATAAATTATCTCTCATTATTCATCCAACGGTTTTAGATGGAGATTTAGTTAGTGATCTAATTGAATTGGGAAACAGGAATAACATTCCAACTTTATTATTAATGAATTCTTGGGATAATTGTACCTCTAGAGCATTTACATCAGGTAGGCCTACAAAATATTTAGTTTGGGGCGATTTAACAAAAAAATATGCGAGTGAAAATTTAAATTTACCTTTAGAAAATATTGATAAAATTGGGTGTGCTCAATTTGAAGTTTATAAAAATAAAACAATTATTTCAAAAAAAAATTATAGAAAAAAATTAGGCATAAAAGAAAACGAATTCTTAATATGTTATGCGGGTAGTAATATTGGCATTGACGAGACTAAACATTTAGAGATAGTAGACAAGGGAATTAGTCAAAATAATTTAAAAATTAAAATTTTATATAGGCCACATCCCTGGAAGAAGATTCACAATAATGAAATTAGTTTTTTTAAGAAAAAATTTAGAAATGTGAAAATGGACTACTATAGTATCAATCGTTATAAAAATTTATTTTCAAAAAAACCCAAAAAAATTCCAATTAGCACTGTAGATTATAAACAAACAAATATTGTAATTAAATCTATTGATGCTGCATTAGTGCCAATGTCAACTTTTGCCATAGAATGTGCAATTAATAAAGTCCCAATTTCATTATATGTTCCGAAAGACAAAAAAGAATTTAGTTCTGACGTTATAATTGAGTCAGATTATTTTCAATTCTTAATCAATGCTCTTAAACCAATACTTTGTCTAGGTGAAAAAAATTTATTTAACTGTATAAAAAAACTAAAAAAATTCAGCTTTAAAGGTAAAGATTTGAATAGAACTAATAAGTTAGTTTTAAAAAGTAATACATCTTACAAAGTAAGATTGTTTAATTATATCGAAGAATTTTTTTTTAAATTAAATAGATATGAAAAATAAAATATTAGTAACGGGGGGTTCAGGTTTTTTAGGTTATTTTTTGGTAAAAAAATTAATTAATTTGAATATAAAAGTAGTTTTATTAGATAATAATTTTAGAGGTTGTTTTAAGAAATTTAATAAATTTGAAAAAAAAAAAATAATTTTTATTAAAGGAGATATAAGAAATCAAAATTCAATAAAAAAAGCCATTAAAGGTTGTAATGGTGTATTTCATTTGGCATTTATTAATGGAACAGAAAATTTCTATAAAATTCCAAAAAAGGTTATGGATGTTGGAATATTGGGAACAATAAATATTTTAGAAAAATGTTTAAAAAATAAAACAATTAATTTTTTTCATTATGCATCATCCTCAGAAGTTTATCACAAACCAAAAAAATATCCTGCCACAGAAAAGGAACATCTTTCAATTCCAGACCCATTGAATTCAAGATTTAGTTATTCTGGTTCAAAAATAATTGGTGAATTGTTAACAATCAATTATCTTAAAGATACGAAAATAAAACATAATATTTTTAGACCACATAATATTTTTGGTCCAGAAATGGGTTTTGAGCATGTGATACCACAAATAATTAGAAAGATTTTTTTTGCAAGTAAGAAGTTTAAGAATAAAAGATGTTCAATAAAAATTCAGGGCAACGGAGAAGAGACTAGGTCTTTTTGTTATGTGGATGATGCAATTGAACAAATTTTACAAATATCTTTAAGGGGAAAAAACAGAGAGATTTATAATGTTGGTCAAAATTATGAGATAAGTATAAAAAAATTGATTAAAGATATTTCAAACATTTTAAAGATAAAAATTTTAGTTAAAAATGGCAAACTTCAAGACGGAAGTGTAAAAAGAAGATGTCCTGATATGACTAAAACTTTTAGACTTAAAAAAATAAATAAAAATAATTATCTCAATGGACTTAAAAAAACTACCTTGTGGTATAAAGAATTTTTTTTGAATGAAAAATAAATTCAAAGTTTTACTAATCTGCAGACATCAAGATAAATTTTCTCTTATGATTTATAAGATTTTAAAAAAGAATTTCAAGTTTGTAACTATTTTTTACTCTAAAAAATATAATGAAAAAATTACCAAAAAAATAAGAAATTGGAAAGGTGATTATATTTTTTCATTTAGAAGTTTATTGATATTACCTAACTCAATTATCAAAAATGCAAAAATTGCAGCAATTAATTTTCATCCTGGTCCACCAGAATATAGAGGAGTTGGATGCTTAAATTATGCATTATATAATGATGAATCTAACTATGGTGTAACAGCACATTTAATAAAAAAAGAAATTGATTATGGAGAAATAATTAAAACAAAAATTTTTAAGATCTCGCCTGCCAGTAATTTAGAAAAGGTTTTAGAACTCACACATAAAAAATTATACTTGCTTACAAAAGAGATAATTTTGAAAATTAAAGATGATTATAATTTTATAGATAATTGTATAGGTAAAAATAAATACAAGTGGTCCAAAATTATTAAAACTAAAAGTCAACTTGATAAATTTTATAATATCAATAAAAATATAACAAAAAAAAAACTTAATAAAAAATTAAGAGCTACGATAACCAAAAAATTTAAGCCATATATAGAGATACACAATAAAAAATTTTATTACTCAGATGAAAAATAATTTTATACAAAAAATTTTATCAACAAAAGATCCATATATTATCGCAGAAATAGGAATTAATCATAATGGAAATTTAGATCTTGCAAAAAGAATGATTAAATCTGCTAAAGAAAATGGTGCTCATTGTGTTAAATTCCAAAAATTTATTGCAGACAATTATATTTCTAAATATGCTCAAAAAGCTAGATATCAAAAAAGCGACAAGAAAGTTATAAATAAATCTCAATTAGAGATTATTAAGTCATGCGAATTAAATATAAATGAACTTAGTATATTAAAAAAATTTTGTAAAAAAAAAAAGATAGATTTTTTATGTACGCCATTTGAACAAAAGTCGTTAGGGGAACTTTTAAAGATAAAGGTTGAAGCAATAAAAATAAGTTCATGCAATCTTAACAATATTCCATTTTTAAAAGATGCAGCAAAAACTAAATTACCAATTTTATTATCAACAGGAATGGGAGAGTTGCAAGAAGTTAAAGATGCGGTAAAAATTTTTAAAAAAACAAGAAGTCCATTATTATTGTTTCAGTGCACTTCTAATTATCCTTCAAAAATTGAAAATGCAAACCTATCTGTCTTGGATAGCTATAAAAAACTTTTTAAATGCCCGGTTGGACTTTCTGATCATACCTCGTCAATGATACCAGCCATTGTGTCTGTCGCTAAAGGAGCTGTGGTAATTGAAAAACATTTTACATTATCTCGAAAGTTACCAGGAATAGACCAAAATGCGTCTATAGAACCCAGTGAATTAAAAGAATTATCTAACTTAACAAAGTTATCCAAAATTAGTATTGGCAATTCCTTGAAAAAACGAACTAAAGAAGAATTTGATACATTAAAATCATTAAGAAGAAGTTTGGTAGCAGGAATAGATTTGAAAAAAGGAACAAAAATTAATAAATCTATGATTTTAATAAAAAGACCTGGAAATGGACTATCTACAACTTATTTAAAAAAAATTGTTGGCTTAAAATTAAAAAAAAATATGAAGAAAGATCAACTTTTTAAAATAAACGATTTTAGTTAAATTATATGAAAAATGTTAAATTATTAGTTGTTGGAGCTGGTTCAATAGGAAAAAGACACATTAGAAATGCAATTACCATGGGTGTCAATCCAAATAATATAATCTCAATAGATAAAAGAGTTGATAGAATCAAAGAAGTAAAGAAGCTTGGAATAAAAAAAACTTATAATAATTTTGATAAAGCTTTAAAAGAGGATTTTGATGCTGCAATAATTTGTTCACCAACATCATTTCACATATCACAATCAATTAAAATAGCTAAAATGAAAAAACATATTTTAATTGAAAAACCTCTTGATTCAAATTTAAAGGATTCCAAAAAATTAGTTCAACTAAAAAAAAAGAATAAGTTAACAATTATGATCGCATATATATTCAGGTTTAGTGAACCAATTAAATTTATTAAAAAGGAACTTAAGAAAAAATCAATTGGTAAAATTTTATACTTTAGAGGTGAATTTTCAGAATATTTACCAGATTGGCACCCTTATGAGGATTATAGATCTTTTTATATGGCAAATAAAAAACAAGGTGGGGGATCAATTTTAGATCAATGTCATATAATGGATCTTTCACATTTTTTAATTGGTGATTTTTTGTCAGTTTCAGCAATAAATTGTAAAATTTCAAATTTAGAAATAAATGCTGATGACATTTCTGAAATGATAGTGAAACATAAAAACGGAGTAATTAGTTCAATTCATACAGATATTTTTGGAAGATCACACAAAAAAATGCTGGAAATTAAAGGTGAAAAAGGAAATATTATTTGGGACTTTTATAAAAATGAAGTTAAGATTTTTAACTCAAAAACCAAAAAAATTAAATTATTTAATAAATTTAATAAAAATTTTAATGATGCTTATATTAATGAATTAAAGCATTTTATTAAATGTTATAAAAATAAAAAAAAAACAGAAATACCATTGGAGGATGGAATTCATACTATGAAACTAATTCTTTCTGCTGAAAAATCACAAAAGACTGGAAAAGAGGAAAAAGTATAAATATGAATTGTTATCTTTCTTCAAGTTTGTTTAGAAATGAAACAATAGAAGAATCTATTAAGAAATGTGGACAATTAAGTAATAAATTTGTTGAGATGTCGGCACCACATCCATATCAATCGGACGAAGAAATATCATTAATCTTTAAAAAGTATAAAAAACTAGGTTATAATTTTACTTTACATAATTATTTTCCACCTCCGAAAAAATCTTTTGTTCTTAATATAGCCTCAAACGATAGAGATAATATTGAATTAAATAAAGAT